>Ga0070738_10002684_pt1 | contig 26020 bp, 4 predicted proteins | sample Coa_R2_2_FD_66446 | JGI IMG/M metagenome (GOLD analysis project Ga0070738, IMG submission 66446) | Surface soil microbial communities from Centralia Pennsylvania, which are recovering from an underground coalmine fire - Coalmine... | ecosystem: Environmental > Terrestrial > Soil > Unclassified ...
CCGTGAACGTCGTGACCAACCCGACCAACGTCAGCGGACAGGCGACGGCCGGCTTCACGACGGGCGCGACGGCCGGGCTCGACACGATCACGGCGACCGACGTCGCGAACCTCCCGAACCAGGTCCTCGTCTTCTCCGAGACGGCGACCGTCGGCAACGCGAGCACGCTCACGATCATCTCGGGTATCGGCCAGGTCGCTTCCACCGGCACGACCCTCGCCCCGATCGTCGCCCTCGTGACGGACGGGACGAACCCGGTTCCGAACGTCCCGGTCGTCTTCTCGATCGACGCGACGAGCACGGCGACGGGCAACTTCTCGAACGTGAGCGCCACGACCGACGCGAACGGTCACGCTCAGGCGACCCTCACCTTCGGCAAGATCTCCGGCACGGTCGTCGTGGACGTGAGCGCCGCCGGCCAGAACGCGAGCACGAACGAGTTCGCCGTCTCCGGCAACGCCTACCAGATCCTCGCGGTCGCGGGCAGCGGCCAGAGCGCCACGGTCGGCACGAGCATCGCGAACCCGGTCGTCGCGCAGGTCGTCGACGTGAACGGGAACCCCGTCGCGGGCGCGACCGTCACGTTCGGCACGACGTTCGGCGGTTCGCTCAACTTCGTCGGACCGACGACGACCGACGCGGCGGGCAAGATCGCCGCGACCTGGCAGCTCGGGCCGGGCTCCGGTCAGCAGCAGGCGTCCGCGAGCGCCTTCGACCAGGCGGGCAACCCGCTCGTCGGCTCGCCGGCCTTCTTCACCGCCAACGCCACCGGCGGCGGCGCGACCGCGATCGTCCCGATCTCGGGTGACGGCCAGACCGGAACGGTCGCCCAGGCGCTCCAGCAGCCGCTCATCGTCCAGGTGCAGGACAAGTTCGGGAACCCGGTCCAGGGAGCACCCGTCCAGTTCCAGGCGACGGCGCCGGTCGGCAACCTCGGCAGCTTCGTCGTCCAGGGTGGTCCGAACCAGAACCCGATCACGCTCAACTCGGACGCGAACGGCTTCGTTCGCGCCGTCTTCCAGCTCGGTCCCGCGACCGGCCAGAACACGGTGACGATCACGGCCGCGGGCTCCGCCCCCTTCACGAGCCCGCCCGTGACCGCGATCAACTACCTCGAGACCGGCGTCTCGGGTGTGGCGGCGTTCATCAACAAGTCGCCCGGAGCACCCCTCCCGCCCTCGGGCGACCTCCAGCCCAACCTCGTCGCGGGCACCGTGGCGCCGAACCCGATCGTCGTCCGGGTGACGGACTCGACGGGCAACCCGGTCGCCGGCGTCCCCGTCACGTTCGCCGTCACCCAGGGCGGCGGCAGCGTCTCGAACCCGGCGGCCACGACCGACGTGAACGGTCTCGCCCAGACGGCCTTCACGACCGGCCCCAAGGTCGGCCAGAACACCTTCACCGCGAGCTCGCCCGGCGTCAGCGGGTCGCCCGTCCTCTTCACCGAGAACACGGGACCCGGGACCGCCTACCAGCTCGTCCTGACCTCCGGTAACGGCCAGTTCGCCGCCGCCGGCACGAGCATCGCGAACCCGCTCGTCGTGAGCGTGCTCGACCAGGACGGCAACCTCGTCACGAACAACGCCGTCGGCGTCACGTTCACCGTCGCCCAGGGCAACGGCTCGTTCCCGAACCCGGCGCCCATGCCGCCCTCGACGACGCTCGTCGTCTCGACCGGCACGACGGGCATGGCGTCGATCACGTCGTGGACGCTCGGCGCGGTCGCCGGTCCGAACGTCGTGACCGCGAGCGTCGCCAACCTCGTCGGTTCGCCCGTCCAGTTCAACGCCACGGGCACCGTCGGCACCCCGGCCAGGGTCATCGCGTTCTCCGGCAACGGCCAGGCCGCGACGGTCGGCACCACGCTCCCGCAGCCTTGCGTGGCGCAGGTCCTCGACGCCGCCAACAACCCGATCGCGGGCGTCACGGTCAACTTCACCGCGGTCGACCCGCTCAACAACGGAGAGAACGCCAACCTCTCGGCGCTCTCCGCCGTCACGAACTCGCAGGGCTTCGCGCAGACGACGCTCACCCTCGGCATCACGGCCGGCTCCAACACGGTCAGCGCTTCCGCGGTCGGCGGCACGAATCCGGGCGTGAACTTCTTCGAGGTGGGCGTCGCGGGCTCGGGCAACCTCCTCCTCCAGGTGGTCACGACCGAGGCCCAGGACAAGGTCAGTCAGCTGACCGTCAACTCGGCTCCGCCGCTGCCCCTCGAGGTCACGCTCCTCGACTCGCATGGCAACCGGATCCCCGGCGCGGTCATCACGTGGGCGGTCACCGCGGGCGGCGGCTCGCTCTCGCAGACGACGAGCACCACCGACGCGAACGGCGACGCGACGACCGTCCTCACGCTCGGCCCGAGGATCGGTCTCAACACGGTGACGGCGAGCGCGGCCGGCGCGAACTCCGTCACGTTCCACGAGACCTCGACCCTCGCGGCTCCGGCGACGCAGCTCGTGATCACGAGCGGTAACGGTCAGACCGGCACCGTCGGGCAGAACCTGGCGAACAACCTCGTCGTCACGGTCTACGACCAGTTCAGCAACCCCGTCCCGGGCTTCAGCGGCGTCAACATCGCCCCGAGCACGAGCCTCAGCTTCATCGCTCCGGCGCCGACCTCGGACGCGAACGGCCAGATCGCGTTCCGGGCCAAGCTCGGCAACACGATCGGGACCTACAACTACACGGCCTCGATCGCGGCGCTCAGCACCGTCTCCGTCACGTTCGCCGAGATGGCGAACGCCGACGTGGCTGGCGCGAGGATCTCCGTCCTCTCCGGCAACAACCAGACCGGCGTCGCGGGCAATCAGCTCGCGCAGTCCTTCGTCGCGCTCGTCCAGGACGGGTTCCAGAACCCCGTGACCGGGATCCCGGTCACGTGGACGCCGTCTTTCGGGAGCCTCCTCCCGAACCTCGCGGCCTCGCCCTACGTCCTCAACACGAACGCCCAGGGCCTCGTGTCGGTGACGCTCGTCATGCCGAACACGATCCCGGCGACGAACCCCTTCGCGACGACGGCGACGATCGGCGCGGCCGGACCGGGTCAGGTCGCGACGTTCTCGGCGACCGACCAGCCGGCGGCGCCGGCGACGATCACGGTCGTCCCGGCGAGCAACAACCAGACGTTCCCGGTCACGACGCCTCTCGATGGCGTCACGGTGGTCAACGCCGTGACGACGGTCCTTCCGACGGTCACCGTCCTCGACCAGTTCGGTAACCCGGTCGGTGGCGTCACGGTCAACTTCGCCCCGCTCTCGGGCGGCGCTTCCGTGTCGCCCTCGAACAACGTGACGGCCGCCAACGGGCAGACCTCGACCGTGATCACCCTCGGCACGTCCGTCGGGGTCGACACGGTCCAGGCGTCGGTCGCGGGGATCGCTCCGGCGACGTTCCAGGAGAACGTCACGAACGGGGCCGCGGCGAACATCTCGATCTATTCGGGCAACAACCAGGCGACGACGCCCGGCACGCCGCTCGCCCAGCAGCTCGTCGCGCTCGTGACGGATCGGTTCGGCAACCCCGTCCTCGGTGGGGCCAACCCGACCGTTTCGTGGGCGATCGCCCCGGGGAGCGCTTCGTCGGTCGCCGGCGCGCCGATCACGACGACGGGCACCGACGCCACCTTCGGCCACGCGGCGATCAGCTACACCCCGGGCACCAAGGCCGGGACGGACGTGGTCACGGCCACGGTCGGTGCCCAGACCGTCTTCTTCACGGTGACGATCAATCACGGTCAGGCGACCACCCTCGTCGAGATCTCGGGCGGCGACACGACGGGCGGTCAGCAGAACGGCCTCGTCGCGACCTCGCTCGCCCAGCCGTTCATCGTTCAGGCCCAGGACAGCAGCGCGAGCCACAACCCCGTCCCCGGCGTCGTCGTGAGCTTCGCCGTGACGAAGGGTAACGGCGTCGTGTCGCAGGCCAACGTGATCACGGATGCGCAGGGCTTCGCCCAGACGACCCTCACGCTCGGCACGGGCGTCGGCCCCGACGCCGACCAGGTCACTCCGCAGGCGACCGCCGGCGGCTCGACCTTCTCGACGGCGCATCCGTTCAGCGCGAACGCCTTCAACGGGCCCGCCGCTCACATGTTCGTCAACGCCGGGAACAACCAGACCGGCACGGTGGGCACGAACAAGGACCTCGCCAACAACAACCTCGTCCTCATGAGCGTGCTCGTGACGGACGCCTTCGGGAACCCGGTCGTCAACACGAACCCGCTCCTCCCCGCGGCGCAGGTCACGTTCAGCGTCACGGGCGGGAACGGCTCGTTCGGCGGTTCGCCGTCGAGCGGCACGATCACGACCGACGGGAGCGGCATCGCGACGGCTCCGACCTACACCCTCGGGAACACGCCCGGCACGAATGCGATCGCGGTGACGCCGGTCACGGTCAGCGCGTATCCGGGCGTCGTGTTCACGCAGACGGGTGTCGCCGGCACGCCTCAGTTCCTCGTCTACGTGTCGGGTGACAGCCAGCCGAATCTGATCACGGGCTCGACCACCCCGCAGCCGCTCGTCGCGCAGGTGACCGACAGCCTCGGGAACCCGCTCTCCGGCGTGCCGATCCAGTTCACGATCTCGGCCACGAACGGCACGAGCACGCTCGTGAACGCGAGCTCGCAGTCGGATGCGAACGGCTTCGCCAAGACCTTCGTGCTCCTCAGCAACCTGGACGCGACGACGACGGTCACCATGACGGCTGGGGCCAGCGGGACGATCCCCATGACGGGCAGCGTGGCCCCGGCGTTCACGGAGGTCGCGAGCTCCGGGAACCCGTTCCAGCTCGTGCTCTCGGGTGGTAACGGCCAGACCAAGCCTGTCGGACAGACCCTCGCCCAGAACATCGTCGCCACGGTCCTCGACGCCAACGGCCACCCTTTCCGGGGGCAGAACGTCGTCTTCACGGCCCAGAACGGCGGTCAGCTCTTCGACCCGGCGATTCTCCCGGCGGGCGCTTTCACCCTGAACCCGGTGACCCTGACGACGAACGTGAACGGCGTCGTGCAGACCCAGTGGAAGCTCGGGCCGACGGCCGGCGCTCAGACCGTCACGGCGACCGCTTCGTTCGCGGGCACGCAGCTCAACGGCTCGCCTCTCACCTACACGGCGACCGCGACGGCGGGCCCGCCGACCCAGATCATCCCCGTCTCGGGTGATCGCCAGACCGGCACCGAGGGCACGGCTCTCGCCCAGCCGATCGTGGTCCAGGTCCTCGACGCCGGCAACAACCCGGTCGCCAACCAGAACGTCGTCTTCACGGCGTTCGACAGCACTCCGACCGCGTTCGGCCACGGCGTCGCCTTCCAGGTCCAGGGGCAGCCGAATCAGACCTCGGCCTACACGCTGCCCACGAACGCTCAGGGCTTCGCGCAGGTGACGCTCGTCCTCGGCACCCAGGCGACCGCGGCGGCGCACACCTACACGGTCCAGGTGACGCCGCCGGCGTCCGCCCCGACCTTTGCGAACGCCGATCCGACGCCGACCTTCACCGAGACGGCGATCCCCGGCGCGGCCTCCTCGATCGTCGCCACCCAGGGTCAGAACCAGACGCCGGTCGCGGGCGGTGGCACGGGCTCGGCGACCGCCGGGCAGGCGGCTCCGCTCCAGCTCGTCGCGACGGTGACGGACGCCGGCGGCAACCTCGTGCCGGGAGTCCCGGTGACCTTCCAGGTCACGGCGGGCGGCGGCACCGTGTCGCCCGTGACCGTCTCGACCGACGGCGCGGGTAACGCGACGGTCACGCTCTACACCGGTCCCCGGGCCGGCGTGACGAACACCGTCTCCGCGAGCGCTCCGGGCGTGACCGGGACCGCGAGCTTCACGATCGCGACGGTCAGCGGCAACGCCTATCAGATCGTCCTGACCGCCGGTAACGGTCAGACGGCGACGGTCGGCGGGCCGCTGCCGAACCTCCTCGTGGCGTCGGTCCTCGACCAGATCGGGAACCCGGTCGCGGGTCAGGCGGTCACCTTCTCGATCGCCGCGGGCGGTGGCACGCTCCTCGCGCCGTTCGCCGATCCGGTCTCCGTGGGAGGCAGCACGGTGACCGACGCCGGTCTCACCGGCTTCCCGGCCGGCACGGCGTTCATCGTCCAGTTCGCCTCGCAGCCGGGCGTCAACTACGGCGTGAGCGCCAATACGGGCACCCAGCTCACGCTCAACTCGCCCTACTCCGGTCCGCCGGTCGGTGGAACGACGAAGCTCTTCATCTCGACGGCCGCGCAGTCGGTCACGTTCCCGAGCGACTCGAACGGCACGGCCACGGTCGCCTACGACGTGGGCCCGAACACGGGCGCGAACAGCGTCACGGCGACGGCGGTCAACCTCGTTGGCTCGCCGGTCGTGTTCAGCGAGACCGGCAAGGTCGGCACCCAGGCCGCGATCACGGTCTACTCGGGCAACGGGCAGGCGGGGACGGTCGGCACGATCCTCCCGCAGCTCTTCGTCGCCAGGGTCACGGACGGCAGCGGCAACCCGGTCCCGAACGTCACCGTCTCGTTCGCTCTCGACGCGACGGCGGGCGCGAACCCCTCGCCCGCGGGCGTCGTCCAGACCGCGAGCGTCCTCACGGACCAGAACGGTCTTGCCGCCTCGGCGTTCAAGCTGAGCACGGTCACCGGCACGAACACGGTCGACGCGTCGGTCGGACTCGTCGCGACTCCGGCAACCTTCACGGCGACGGGTTTCGCGGCCAACGGCTCCGCGATCGCGTTCACGGCCCAGCCGTCGCCCTCGGCGGCCGCGCCGGCGTCCGAGGTCGTGGCCTCGCAGGTCGGGCCTTACACGGTCCAGGTCAAGGACTCGAACCACAACGTCGTGCCGGGTGCGACGGTCTTCTTCTCGGTCTCCCAGGGCAGCGGGACCGTCTCGCCGACGTCGGTCCAGACCGACTCGAACGGTATGGCCACCACGACGCTCACGGTCGGCACGATCGCCGGCCAGTCGATCGTCGTGACGGCGGCGACGGCGAACGCGGGCTCGACGGACGCGTTCCCGGTGACCGCGGTCTCCGGGCCGGCCGCGCGCCTCGTCGAGATCTCCGGGAACGGCCAGAGCGGCACGGCCGGCGTGAGCAACTTCGTGCTCGTGACGGAGGTCGTGGACGCGTTCGGCAACCCGGTCCAGGACACCGGCGCGACCGGAAACGTGAAGTACACGGTCACGAGCGGCGGCGGCACGATCGCCGGCAACCCGAGCAGCACCCAGTTCTCGGGCGCCAACGGTCAGTCGCAGGTGACGCTCCTCCTTGGCGCCCTCGTCGGGACCAACACGGTCACGGCGCAGGTGATCGACTCGAGCGGTAACCCGATCAACACGATCGCGCCGGTCACGTTCACCGAGACCGGCAACGCCGGCACCCCGGCCTCGATCGTGGCGATCTCGGGCAGTCCGCAGACGGGCGCGGCGGGCTCGGCGTTGCCCGCTCCGCTCGTCGTCCAGGTGACGGACACGAACACGAACCCCGTCCCGGGCAAGCCGGTCCAGTTCGCCTTCCGCTCCGGCGGCGGCGCAGGCGCCGGCGTCTTCGTCCCGACGAACTCGAGCGTGCCCTTCATCATCAACACCGACGCGCAGGGTTTCGCCCAGGTCAGCATCGGCCTGCCGACGAGCCTCACCGGCCTGAGCGCCGCCAACAACGTCCTCGTCGATGCGACGGCGAAGGGCGGCGCGCTCAAGACCACGGGCGAGCCTGGCACACCGTCGTTCAGCGAGACGACTGTTCCCGGCCCTGCGGCGACGATCACGGTCTTCAACGGCAACAACCAGTCGGGCACGGTCAACACCAATATCAGCACCAACGGGGCGAACACGACGCTCCAGGTCCAGGTGCTCGACGCGTTCCACAACCCCGTCGCCGACAACACGGTCGTCAACTTCGCCGTCACGTCGGGTGGTGGCGCGGTCCTCACCCCGACGGCGCTCACGTCGGGTGGTATCGCCCAGACCGACCTCACGCTCGGCACGATCGCCGGGCTGAACACGGTCCAGGCGAGCCTCACGGGCCTGACGCCCGTGACGTTCGACGAGACGGGTGTCGCCGGCGGGCCCGCGAACATCGCGATCGTCTCCGGTAACAACCAGACGGGCACGGCCAAGCAGGGAGCCGCGGCCGCGACGCCGCTCGCGAACCCGCTCGTCGTGATCGTGACGGACAGCTTCGGGAACCCGGTTCCGCCCCAGGCTGCCGCGTTCATCACGTGGACGAGCGTGTCCGGCAGCAACGGGACGAACCAGCTCCTCGCCACGACGAACACCGTCTCCTCGCCGCTCGGTGACTCGTCGCTCGTCTATGCCCCGGGTGTCAGCCCGACGGGCACCGACGTGATCAAGGCCGCGATCGCCGGCGCGTCCGTGCAGTTCACCGTCGCCGTGAACCCCGGCGCTCCGCACGCGATCGTGTCCGTGACGAATATCGCGAGCACGATCAACGGGACCGTCAACACGCCCCTCACGTGGCTCGTCGAGGTCGTCGACGCGAGCGGTAACCCGGTGCCGAACGCGCTCGTCAATTTCGCGGTCGCGCAGAGCAACGGCACCGTGAATCCGTCGAACCCGGTGACCAACGGTCAGGGTCTCGCGCAGACGACCTTCACGCTCGGAACGGTCGCGGCGGCTTCGGCCGGGGCGATCACCGACAAGGCCACCGCGTCGGCGACGACTGTGGCGGGCGCGCCCCTCACGAACTCGCCTCTGACGCTGAACGCGAGCGCCGCCGCGGGGCCGGCGAGCAAGATCTTCATCGCCAACGGCAACAACCAGTCGGCGCCGGTCGGGACGACGCTCGCGCCGGCCTCGTTCAGCGCCCTCACCGTGCAGGTGACGGACGCCTTCGGCAACCCCGTCGGCGCCAGCGCGACGCCGTTCGTCATGTTCGCGATCACGTCGGGTGGTGGGTCGTTCGGTGCTGGTGCTTCGCCGATCACGGTCAATACCAACGCGAGCGGTCAGGCGAGCACGCACGACGTCGCGATCGGTGACTTCACCCTCGGCAACACCGCGGGTCTCAACACTGTGACGGCGAGCATCACGGGCGCGAGCGTCACGTTCAACGAGACGGCGACGGCTGGCGGCGCGAACGCGACGCCTTACACGATCACCCTCGCGCCTCTCCCGAACGGCGGCAACGGCAACAACCAGATCGGGGCCGCCGGTTCCACGCTCCGGCCGTTCGTCGCGCTCGTCCAGGACAAGTTCGGCAACAACGTCGTCGGCGCCTCGGTCATGTTCCAGACGACTAGCGGCACGTTCATCCCGAACACGGCGAGCCCGACCTTCACGGGTACGACGGACGCGAACGGGCTCGCTCAGGCTGCGCTCACCCTCCCGACGTTCCCGCTCCCGGTCGGTGGGACGGTGACGGTCAACGCGTCGGTCAACCCGATTGCGCTGCAGGGGTTGAACCCCAACGCCGTGTTCTCGGCCACGGTCAACCCGTCCGCGCCGGCGCAGCTCGTCTTCATTTCCCAGAGCGCCACGAGCGTGCAGGTCGCTGGCACCGTGACGTTGAACGCCCAGGTTGAGGACGCGTTCGGCAACCCGGTGGATAACGTTCCCTACACCTTCAGCGTGGCGAGCGGTGGCGGTAGCGTCGTGCCGACCGGCACGAAGACCGCCCTCACGGGTGGCGTCGATGGTTGCGCGCAGGCGATTCTCACTACGGGTCTCAGGGTCGGCACGAATGTCGTCAACGTGTCGGCGGCGGGTGTTCCGAACACCGTCTCCTTCCAGGTGACCACGCAGCCGGGCGGCGCCGCGTCGATCTTCGTGGTGTCGGGTAACGGCCAGAACGGCGCGGCCGGCTCGCAGCTCCAGAACCCGCTCATCGGCCAGGTCGTGGATGCGAACGGCAACCCCGTCGGGGCCGGTACGGTGGTGACGTTCAGCTCGACCGTCAACGGGTTCGCCGAGGGAACCTTCACTGGCTCGAGCAGCACGGACGCCAACGGTCGGGTCTTCCCGCTCTTCACGTTCGGGAACACCTCGGGGAACTACCTGGTCTCGATGACGGTCGGCAGCAGCACCGCCCTGTTCAACGAGACGGCGACCGCGGGCTCGGGCTTCCACGTCTTCGAGATCAACACGACGCCGTTCGCCGGTGTGACGGCGACTGTCACCAAGGGCCAGCCGACCGCGACGCTGTCGGCGGCGGTTGCGAACGCGATCCCCAACGGCGCGACGATTCAGTTCAGTAGTCAGCCCGGCGTTACCTACGTCGTTCTGTCGGGTAGCGGCACGACGACACTCACTCTGACGACGAACTACACTGGTTCCAACAGCACTACCGCAACGGTCACTCAGACGAGTTTCGATCCGGCCACGAGTACCGCCCTTGCGGGCCAGGGAGTCGGCGACGGACAGACCGGTACGGTCCGGACGACCCTCCCCAGCCCGATCCAGGTCCAGGTCCAGGACGGCAACGGCAACGGCGTCAGCGGTGTGCTCGTGACCTTCGCCGTCACCACCGGCAACGCGACCGTCTCGCCGCAGCAGGTGATGACGGACGCAAACGGCAACGCTCAGACCGTCGTGAAGCTCGGCACGACGGCCGGGACCATCAAGCTCAATGCGACGGCGCAGGGTCTGAACACGCTCACGTTCACCGAGACCTCGCAGCCGACGAGCAGCTCGAACTACAAGCTCACGCTGACGGCCGGCAACAACCAGACGGCGGTCGCGGGGAGCACGCTTCCGATCGAGCTCCAGGCCCAGGTCACCGACAACCTCGGCAACCCGGTCCCGAACCAGCTCGTGACGTTCACGATCTCGTCGGGCGGTGGCCAGTTCGCGACGACGCCGACGGCGACGACGACGTTCGTGACCGGCACGACGAACGCCAAGGGCTTCGTCTCGCCCGACAACGCGGGTGGCTCGAGCAATCCGGTCGCGTTCGTGCTTGGCAAGACGGCCGGGACGAACACGGTCACGGTGACATCGCTCGACACCGGCGGGCAGCCGCTCATCAACTCGCCGCTCACTTTCTCGGAGATCGGCGTCCCGGGACCGGCGACCACGATCGTGATCGCGGGCACTCCGCCGACCGGCGGCGGCAACAATCAGACTGTCATCGACGGTGCTTCGCTGCCTCAGGCCATGGTCGCGCTCGTGACTGACGCGAACAACAACCCCGTCCCGGGCATCACCGTCACATGGGCGATTCAGAACGAACCGGGTGGCGTCTCTGGCGGGAAGGGTACGTTCCCTCCGGGCAACAACAAGGGGTCGAGCACTCAGATCTTCACGACCGCTACGTCGGTCACGGGCCCGGATGGCTTTGCGCAGATGGGCTTCACGACCGACCCGAGCCCCAGGGGCAGTGGGACGGCCGGAAACATCTACCAGATCACTGCCAGCGCTTTTGACACGACAGGCAAGCAGCTCACCAACTCGCCCGTCTTGTTCAACGAGATCGGTGACACCCCGATCATCACGGTCGCCTCGGGTGGTCAGCCGGCCGACTACTCAAACTTCTCACCCAACGGGGAGTCGAACAGCCCGCCGAATCGTCCGACGAGTCCGACGGCCACAACCGTGCTGATGACGGTGAAGGACGCGAGTGGACTGAATGCGGGCGATACCGTCACGGACGGCGGCTCCGCGGGGGGTGTGATCAACGCGATCTTCAGTCCGACCCAGAGCGCCAACGGCAGTGGTGGTTCCGGCTTCGCTGGCGCAGCCACCGTGCAACTGAAGAACGTCGCCGGCGCTTGGGCGGCCGCAGGTACATTCGTTGACGGCGGGTTCTCCACGACTTACACCAACGGCACGACGCTCACCGACCAGACGCAGGTTGTGAGCTCGACGCTCACCCCGACGACATTCCTCGTCGTTGGCTCGGCCTCTGGAAATGCCATGGTGGGCGTGCCCGTCAACTTCTCCATCTTCTACGATCCGATCCCCGCGTCCGGCCTTCCGGGCGACGATGAGAACCAGCAAAGCCCGCCTCACGGCGACGATGTCGGAACGCTCGGCGGATTCGGGTCCAGGGTTGGGCCGGTCAACATCGCTACCGACAACACGGGCCATGTCTCAGTCACCGCGACACTAGGCACGGTCTCGGGTGACGCCACCAACGGAAACCAGGGTCTCAACTACCGGATCCATGCCGTCGCGAATCCGTCCGAGTTTTCGAGCAGCGCGATTCCGGGTGGCACGGGCTCAAGCTACGCCGACGCATGGGAGACTGCGTTCCCCGACGTCGCGATGGCCGTCAAGTTCGATCCGAGCTCGAACCAACAGAATCAGGGCGATCAGCCTTCGGGCTCCGAGGTCAACAACAACTTCAACGGAACGAACACGCTGCAGCCGATAGCCGCGGTGCTGGACCGGTTCGGGAACACCGTGAGCTTCGGGCCGAACGCCCTGACTCAGACGACGGTCAACATTCAGCTGACGGATACGCTCAAGAACGCACCGCCCGCGAACAACGGAGCGACGTTCGTCACGAAGGCAGACAACCACAACTTCACGACGCCGAAGGTTGCAGCTGCACCTGCGGAGTTCTTCCCCGGCGTTCTCAATTTCAATTCCGGCCTCGCCAAGTGCACGGATCTCGTCACCGAAAAGGCCAGCGTCGATCTCACGTCGCTCAACACCATGCAGTACGAGTTGCACGCGACGTCGGCGCTCAGTCGCGCGCTCACGGGTACTGTCACGGTGCCGACGGCAGGCACGCCAACGATCGTCACGGGTGCAGGAACGAAGTTCCAGAGCGAGCTCGTTCCCAACCAGACGATCGTCTTCAATGTGGACGCACCGGCTCAGAACTACGTCGTTCAGTCGATTCAGTCCGACACGCAGTTCACGCTTGCTTCGCCCTACACTGGGACGAACGGGGGCGCGTCGTCGGCCGTGACGCTCGTCGCGCTCGCCGATGACTTCAGCGCGCCGTTCTACGTGGTTCCGGGTCCGGCAAGTCAGCTCGTCTTCGGCACGAAGTCGAATGTCACCATGAACGACGGATCCGGCGGAGCCACGGACGTCCAGGTGTCCACGGGCGCGCTCGATCCGACTGACACCACGGCGGGCGCCGCGGTTCCCAACACGAGCTCCGGCCCGAACGTGAACACGTTCCCTCCCGCGACCGTTCTTGGTCCGATCGTCACGGTGCTCGACCAGTTCGGCAACGTCGTCAACTTCGGACCGCACTCGTTGGGAACGACACTTCAGGCTACTGGCGCCGGTAACGGCGTGACAATGGCGCTGAGCAACGGTAGCGGTGTCAACGCGTTCGATACCCCGAACCCGAATCCGCAGACCTCGACGCTCCTCCCTCAGCCGGTGCTCGCCGGGACCAACAACGGAACTCTCAATGCGCAGGGCATAGGTAACAACCAGTCGGTCTTCACGGTGACCGGCACGAGCACCACATCGGTCGCAGGCACGGTCGAGTTCGGCGGCAGTGCGGATGTGAACAACACGAGCACGGGCCTCTTCGTCAACAAGGCCTCGCCCGTGGTGGGTGGAGTGCCGACTCCGTACAACCTGACGGCCTCGGGCCCCAACCCCCTCGGCGGGACGATCACGAGTCCGTCCAGTGCGGGATTCGTCGTGCAGCCGTCCCCTGTCAACTTCCTCGGGTTCGCTCCGGGATTCGGTGGTCTCGAGCCCGACTCGAACCAGATGGCCGGCTCGACGCTCACGGCGTCCGCTGGCGCAATGTTCCCGACGGTCCATGCCAACGACCGGTTCGGCAATCCCGTTAACTTCGGCACGAATAACACTTACAGCGTCACGCTCACGCTCCTCGACAACGGGACGGCTGTGGCCAATACGGCCGGCAATCCAGGAAGCGGGTTCGCGAGCGCGTCCGCCACTTACACGAGCGTTCCGCTCGACAGTAACGGCCACGTCGTGTTCAACGGTCTCGTCATCGACGCCGCGAACGATGCGGCGAACCACCCGAATCCGCAGGTCGCCGGAGCATATCGGCTCAAGCCGACGGGCAGCTCGGGAAGCCCGAACACATTCAACAGCACCACTTTCACCGTCAATCCGCTCGGCGCGAACGCGATCGCGTTCAACGCCGGTGCGCCCTACGGAGCGAACGGGAACTTCGGTTCGAACACCGCCCCGAGCTCACAGGGTAACGTCAAGACGCCGACGCCGGCTGTGGGCACGGTGGCAACGGGTCTCTATCCGAATGCGACTGACCTTGCCTTCAGCGCGGTAGTGACGGACAAGTTCGGCAACTTCGTTGCCGACAACACGTCGGTCTTCTTCAACTCCCCGGATCCGGTCAACGCGGTTGGCCCGTCGCCCGGTCCCGGCGGAACGTTTGCCGCGAGCGGCTTCGGAAGTGGCGCCACCATCACGGGCGGGGGAGTGGGGCAGCAGGCCCACGTCGAGGTCCCGACCACGCAAGGCGTGGCGACGGCGACCGGCTTTACGCTGGCCAACAAGGCCAACGCTCCTGGCGCGTTCTTCACGGTCTCGGCCGACATGACCAACAATCCGGCGACGCCGCTTGCCGGACTCAGCGGACCGTCGCCGTCGAACAACGCCAACTACGAAGTCACCGCGATTCCCGGGGCCCCGAACGCGGGCCAGTCGAGCGTCACTGCGAATCCGACGGCGATCAACGCCGACGGAAGCGCCAGCGCGCCTGGCAACACGTCCACGATCACGATCACGGTCCGCGATCAGTTCGGGAACCCCGTCCCTGGTGCGACGGTCACCCTGGCGGGGAGTCACGCCGGCGACCAACTCACTCAGCCCGTCGGGGTCACCAGCGCGGCCGGCGTCATCACCGGCACACTGTCGCCCGCAGCGTCCGGCACGAACGATCTGACAAATCGCGTCATCCAGGCGACGGTGAACGGATCGACGGTCATCACGCAGACGGCGACGGTCATCTTCCAGCCGGGTCCGGCGGCGGCGCTCAACTTCGTCGCCGCGACCGTCGTCAACACGGACGCTGGCTCGCCGATCAACGGCGCGACCGGCGTTCAGGTCGAGATCCGCGACTCCGCGGGCAACCTCGTGAGCTCCGGCTCTAACGACGTGTCGGTGAACGTGGGCCTTGCGGCCGCCCCGAGCGCGTTCTTCTCGGGGGTGACGCCTGAGCCGTCGATCGACGGCGTGGCGACATTCCCGGGCATGGTCGTGCACCTCGCGGCCAACGGGACCGAACAACTCACGGCGTCCGCAGTGCTCGCGGCCAATCCGACTGCGACGGCGAACAGTGCCCTGTTCAGCATCACCCCGGCGGCGAACGATCACCTCGCGTTCGTCCAGCAGCCGTCGTTCTCGCTGACGAACATCGACTTCACCACGCTCCAGCTCAACAAGATTGCGGACGGTAGCAGCGGGACTGTGGTTGCGGCGGCGAACCAGTTGCAGCTCTGCAATACGGCGACGGATACGGACCCGACCGGGCAAGGCCGTACTGCCTATACCAAGACGCAGTTGCCAGACGTGAAGTTCCAGACGAGTTTCGTCGTGCAGGTCACGACTCCGTTCGGTCCAGGCGGCGCTGGCGAGGCGGACGGGTTCTCGTTCGTCCTACAGAACACTGCGCCCACTGCAGATGGTGGGCAAGACGGGACCTTTGCTTATTCCGGTACTCCCAATAGCGTCGCTATCTACTTCGACTACTGGCAGGGCCGCACTGGAAGCGCGAACCTCACGAACGTGGGGATCGGGACGAACGGGATCATTCAGCCGCCCATTGGAAACATGGGCGCCATCGACTTCCACAACGCGCATCCCTGTCTTGTGACGATCTCCTATGACGCGGCGACGCAACACCTCGACATGACGGTGCAGGACACGATCACAAGCCAGTCCTACGTCATGCCCACGCAGACGATCAACATTCCCGGCACGATCGGGAGCCAGATCGCATTCGCGGGGTTCGGCGGGAGCACCGGCGGTGGGTTCTCGCGGCAGACCGTGACGAACTGGAACTACAACGCCTTCAACACCCTCGTCGCCGGCAACGCTTTCACGCCGGCGATCGCCGTGGCTCTCGAGGACCCCTTCAGCAACGTCATTAGCTTCGGCCCGCACGTCGACAATCCCGCGGTGAAAGTCGACCTATCGAGCGCGGGCGAAGCCCTCAACCCCGGCTTGCCTCAACAGACGACTGTGGCGGGCCTGGCGACGTTCGGGGCCATCGACCCGACAACTGCGGGGAGTGCCCTCACGCTTCTGGCACAGGACGATCTGGGTGTCGTCACGGCAGCGACGAGCAACACGTACAACGTGCTCGCAGCGGCCGCGAAGAAGCTCGTCATCACCCAAGGCCCGGTGGCGCCGACCAATCCCGCGCCGGCTGGAGCCTTCCAGTTGAACGGGACCGCGACGTCCGTGCCTGGTGGCTTCCAGCTCACGCCAGCGACTTCGGGCAGCGCGGGTAGCGTGTTCACCACCTCGAAGTTCGACATCCGCGGCTTCCACACGGACTTCAGTTTCACCATCCTCCCCGGAGCGGGCCCGCCACTGCAGAATGGCTTCACCTTCTGCGTTCAGGGCCAGGCGCCCACATTCCTCGGAAACGGCGGAGTCGACCTGGGTTACGGAACCGGCGGGACCGGCCCCAACAGCCTGGCAGTGAGCTTCGACGTGTTCTTCCAGGGCGGGTCGAACTCGCATACGGGTGGCTACACGAACGGGAACTCGCCCGACACGTCGGGAACCGGAACGTCCACGCTCCCCGCCGTCGACTTTAGAAACGGCGATACCTTCAACGTGGACATCGTCTACGACGGCGCGACGCTCATTGTGACCACGACGGATACCGGAACGGGACAGGCCGTCCAGCAGGCATACAACCCTGTCGACCTGCCCACGCTCCTGGGGGGAGCGACCACCGCGTTCATCGGGTTCACAGGCGCCACGGGCTCGACGGGTGGCTCTGCTGTGCAGACCGTCACGAACTGGACGTTCGGCAACGACACCTTCTCGTCGAACGTCGCCATGCAGCCGCCGATCATCGTCAAGGTCGAGGACCAGTTCGGGAACGTCGAGGTGACTGACCAGAACGTTCCGACGCTGGCGATAACGGCGGGCACGAGCCAGACGGGTGGCGCCCCGACAATCGTCACTCCGGTGGGCCAGCCCACTGGCAGCAACGGCGTCTGGACGTTCACGGGGGAAACGATCGCCCTCGCCTCCAAGACCCCCTACACCGTCACGGCCGCAGGCACGGGAGCGGACGCCGGACTGACCGTGGCGAATACGGTTCCGATCAACGTGATCCCTGGACCCGCCTCCACGATTGTCCTCGACCCAGCGGTGAACCAGACCGCTGGCGCGCCGTTCGACATCATGGTTACGGCATTCGACGCCGCCGGTAACCAGGCTACGGGTTACCAGGGCACGCTCCACTTCGCGACGACCGACACCGGGAATCCGAATGGCACCGGCATCGTGCCCGTTGACTATGCGTTCACGATCGGGACGGCCACGTACGACAACGGCCAGCACAAGTTCCCGCTCGGTGCGACCCTGTTCACGGTGAATGCGGCTCCTGGCACAAACGTGGGCACGCAAACGCTCACCGCGACGGACACCGGGAATCCATCGCTCACGAGCAACTTCGTCGTCTCACTCGTGGCTGGGGCGCCGGCCCAGAATCTGGCCGGGCCCGGCAATCCCCCGGCTACGACTCTAGCGGCAAGTCCGTCGACGCAGCGATGCATCGCCGGGCAGACGATCACCTTCACTTTCACCGCTGTCGACGCGTGGGGTAACCCGTGCGCGGGAGCTACGGCCAATTTCGCCTCGACTGGCACGGGTAATGGCCTCTCGACTACTAGCGGGACGACGGGCGCTTCTGCCGGTACCGACCTTGGCATCGCCACTTTCACGATGTCTTCGACGAAGGCGGAACCGAAGACCGTCTCGGCGACCAATACGAGTCCCAACTTCACGGTCAGCTCGGCCGTCACGTTTACGCCCGGACCGCCTGACCCGACACAATCGTCGATCACGCCTACACCGGCAAACGGGACGAACCTCGTGGCCGACGGGACGGCGGGCAATGGTGCCAACATCGCCGTGTTGCTCGCAGACTTCTTCGGGAATGGAATTGCCGGTGCAAACGTCACGCTGAATGTCGGGGGTACGTTCAACGGTTTCACCAATCCGCTGACGGACGCAGGGGGTGGAAACTACACGGGCGTGCTCACCTCGACGAAGGCCGAGACGAAGAGTCTCCAGTTCACCATGAACTCAGACCCCGCGGGTGACGCGTCATTGGGCCCGCTCCCGAGTCCGGCGCTTTCCGTGACGTTCGTTCCTGGTCCGGCGGCTCCCGGGCACTGCTCCGTCACCGCGACGGGTCCAACCGTTGCGGACGGCTCGTCTCTGTGCACGGTGACCGTGACGGCGAAGGACCAGTTCAATAATCCGGTGGCCGACCTCACAAACGTTAGCGTGACCGTCGGAGGCTCCGGGAACAGTGTTTCGAGTCCAGTAGTGGGTCCGACGAACGGTGGCGTATTCCAGTTCACCTTCTCGTCGACCTCTACGGACACCAACACGCCGAAGGCCATCCAGGCGACCATCGGGCCGCCGCCGACGGGTGGTGTCGTCGTCTCGACGTCCGCCACGTTCGTCCCGGGCCCCGTCGACCCGAACAAGTCGACGATCGTGGCCAGCCCCACGGCGATCAACGCCGACAACACTTCGCCTGGCATGTCGACGTTTACCGTCACTGCTCTCGACGCGAACTCCAACCCGATTCAGGGGGCGACGGTCAGCCTCGCGGATAGCGTGAGTGCGAACGACCGGCTGGTGCAGCCCTCGGGGACGACGACCATCAACGGCGTCAGCAACAACGGAACGCTCGCTCCGGCCCCCCTCGGCACCAACAACCTAAATCCCCGCTCAATTTCCGCGACCGTCACCGTCGGTGCGACGAGCACGCCGCTCGCCAACCCGGCCATAGTGACTTTCCAGCCCGGTCCCCCGGCGCAACTCAGCTTCACGAACCCAGCGACCGGGACGCCGCCGGACTTCACGACAGACGCGGGACACCAGATCAATGGAGCTGGAGGCGTCCTGGTCTATGTGCTCGACGCGGCCGGAAACCTGGTCACGGGGGCCAACCAGCAATCGGAGTCGATCACGCTGTCGGCAGCCCCGAATCCATTCAGTGCGTCGGGCACAAACCCGCAGAGCTCGATCGCCTCGACGGGGATCGCGACCTTCACGGGATTCTCGATCATTCAGGCCGGCAACGGGAACTACACCCTCACGGCGACGGCGGCTGCATTGGCGAACCCGACGACGACGAGCCAGCCATTCAGTATCAACCCGGCGAAGTACGACCACCTCTCGTTCTTGAACGCCTTCTTCGGAGCGGTCGATCTGTCCTCCCTGACGCTCAACGGTGGCGCTTCACTCACGGGAGAGACGCTTACGCTCTGTGACGGCGCGGGCGGCGAGGCGAGAAGCGCGTTCTCACCGACCAAACAGACCATAACGACGTTCTCGTCCGCCTTTACGATGACGCTCGGCAATTTCGGCGGCATCGGGCCGGCCGATGGCCTCACGTTCACAATCGAGAATGCTCCGGCGGGCGCAAACGCGCTCGGCGTGGGCGGAGGTGGACTCGCCTACCAGGGGATCAACTCGAGCGTTGCCGTCGAGTTCGACTACTTCGCTCAGCCGAGTTCGGTGACCCTCGTCCAGACGGACGCCCTCGGGAACCAGACGACGGTGCTTGGACCGCTTGACACAAGGCCGAGCGGGGTCAATTTCCAGGGCACCGGTTCCGGTGGAACGTTCAACGTTCAGATCACCTACGACGGCACGAACCTGAGCGGAACGGTCGCCGATCTCAACGGGAATGTCTTCGCATTCGGGCCCGTCGCGATCAACATTCCGGCGGTGGTCGGGGCGAACACCGCCTTCGTCGGATTCACCGGTGGCGACGGTGGCGGGTCCTCGAGCCAGAACATCACCGTGAATTCGAATATCGTCGCCGGTCAGCAATTCGCGCCGGGGCCCCAGGTCGCCGTGGAGGACCAGTTCAACAACATCGTGAACTTCGGTCCGCACAGCGCGAACGTGGGGCAGGGCGGGACACAGCCCGTCGTGACGATTGACATCTCCGCAACGAACGGAACGACGCCGTGCACCCTCGTCGGCACGCAAACACTTACGACGGGGGCTACGACGGGGATCGCCTCGTTTGGCGGGCTCAGCCCGCATACTGCGGGGACCTTCCACTTTGCTGCACACGAAGATATTGCCGCCGACGGTGGAACTGCCCTCGTCACCAACCCGGGTCCGGTGAGCAGTACCGACTTCACCGTCGTCGGTGGTGCGCCCGACCAGGGGCATACGAGCGTCGGGGCCGTGCCCAACAACAACGTCACTGCCGACGGGTCCACCATTTCGGTGATCACCGTCACTGTGAGCGACCTGTTCGGGAACCCCGTGCCCGACGGAGTCCCCGTGACGCTCTCATCGACGGGCTCGAACAACACCTTCTCGCCGTCAGCGAGTGGGACCACTAGCGGTGGGACGTTCTCGGCCAACATGACGTCGACGACCGCTGAGACCAAGACGATCACTGCAACCATCGGTCTTGGCGCCAGCCAGTTCACTGAGACCTGCACAGTCACCTTCGTCCCGGGTCCCCCGTCCCCCGCCACGTCCACTCTCACCTTCACCCCCGCTGGGCCGCAGACTGCGGATGGCGTAACTGCCTACACCTTTACCGTCACGGTGGAGGATGCTCAGGGGAACCTCGTGGGAAGTGTGCCGGTTGTGATGTCGTCCTCCGGTAGCAACAACAGTTTCGCGCCTGGAAACGGGAACACGGACAATACTCCGGGGCCGACGTTCGGTACCTTCGCGTCGAACATGACTTCGACGACCGCCGAGACGAAGACCGTGACGGCCAAGGTCAATGGTGGTCCGCCAGGCGGATTCAACCTCACGCAGAGCGTGACGTTCATCGCCGGGCCCCCCGTCCAGGCGAACTCGAGTATGTCGGCCTCTCCCAGCACGAATGTGACCGCTGACGGGGTTACCCCTTCGACGATCACGGTTACGCTCAGAGATGCGAATAACAATCTCTGTGGCGGTATCAACGTGTCGTTCTCGTCCACGGGCTCGAACAACACCTTCTCGCCCGCGACTGGGTCGACCGACAACGTCTCGACTGATGCCACGTTCGGCATGTTGTCGTCGAACTTCACGACGATCACTGCCGAGATGAAGACGGTCTCGGCGGCTGTCGGCGCCGGACCGATCTTCACTCTGACGACCCCTGTGACCTTCGTCGCTGGCACGCCCGACGCGGCTCATTCGTTCATCTCTGCGGTTCCGAACACCAACGTTGTCGCCGACGGTTCCACGAAGTCGGTGATAACGGTGACGATCAAGGACGTGAACGGTAACCTGGTCGGTAACGTGCCGGTCGTCATGAGCGCGACAGGCTCGAACAACTCGTTCGCCCCGGGGAGTGGAAATACCGGTACGAGTGGGCCAGGCCTCGGCGTTTTCGCCTCGAACCTCACGACGACCACCGCGGAGACGAAGACGGTCACTGCGACCGTCAACGGTGGCCCGCCGACTGGGTTCGTTCTCACTACCCCAGTCACGTTCGTCGCTGGATCGCCTGCGCAGCTCGTCTTCATCCAGCAGCCGACCGGACCGACACCCGCGGGCGCCGAGTTCCGTCCGCCCATCTCGGTTCAAATCAAGGACGTCAACGGGAACAACTGCACGACGGCCACGAACCCCGTGACCATGAACTTCCAGACCGCTCCTCCAGGATCGACATTCGGTGGGACGAATCCCGTGAACGCGCAGAATGGCGTCGCGACCTTCACGGACCTGACGCTCAGCAAGACGGGAATCAATATCAAGCTCAAGGCGACCGCCACGTTCTTCCCTGGGGGCGTCATCAGCACCGCGTTTACGATTGGCGCCGAGGTCGCTGCCGACGGCCTTGGTCACACGTCGACCGGAAGCATGAATTTCGGTCAGAAGGCGGCGAACGATGGCAACGCAACGCCGGCTAACAACACTCTGAATCTGCCGTCGGCCACGGCGCTCGACACCTTGAACCATCGTTTGTTCGTTGCCGACAGCGCCAACAACCGTATCCTCGTCTTCCAGTTGTCGGCTGTGAACGACCTTTCGTCGGGTCACAACGCGGGCGCCGTGATTGGCCAGCTGCTTGGCACCCAGACCTTCGCGACCAACACGGCCGACACGACCGGCACGGCCGAGGGCTTCCAGAATCCAACCGGGCTCGCCTTCGACTCCGCCTCGCAGACGCTGTTCGTCGCCGATACCGGCAACAACCGGGTCGTCATATTCAGCGCTCCCCCGGCGAGTTTGAGCGCGACGACGTACCCCGCCGCGACGGTCGTGCTCGGTCAGGCGGGATTCGCCCCGCCAGGACCCGCGAACGCGGCTGGAGGGGGTGCGGCGGGCCTCAACGGTCCGACGGCGCTCGCTTTCGACGGAACGAACCTCTACGTCTGCGATACCGGGAACAACCGTGTGCTCGTTTACGCCGGATCGGCCTTCGGGACCGGCCAGGCCGCGAGCAACGTGCTCGGCCAGGTGGACTTTGCGACAGTCACGCCGGGCACGGATCAAGGCGGCGGCATCGACTCCTACATGACGGCGCCGAGTGGTGTCGCGGTCGATACGGTCAACAGCCGCCTATTCGTGGTGGACGGCGGGAACAACCGAGTGCTCGTCTTCAACCTGACGGGATTGCCGGTGCAGAACGCGCAGGCAACTCACGTGCTGGGTCAGGCCAACTTCACGACCGGCACCCCGGGCGCGACCGCCGCGAACACGCTCGCCACGCCGTTCGGGGCAGATTACGACAGCTCCACGGACTTCCTCTACGTCGCCGACGGGGGCAATAACCGAGTTCTCATCTTCAATACGACCACTGTCATCGACAACATGCCGGCGGTCGGTGTCGTGGGCCAGGTCAACATGGTGTCGAGCACTCAGCAGACGACGCAGTCGGGTGTGGCCGAGGTGACCGGAGTTACCATCGACTCCACCAACAAGCGGCTCTGGGTCACCGACGGTGGCGTGAGCGCCGCAAGTAACAACCGGATCCTCCTCTACAACAATCCGTAAGAGCTGAGGAGGAGAAGGGGAGGCCCACCCGCCTCCCCTTTCGCGAGGACAGCGGAGCTGTTCGTCAATGCGGCTCCTCCGACGGCCTGTCCTCGACGATCGTACGCGCCTGCTGCTGAACGAAGTCGTCGCGATCCGAAGATGCGAGAACCGCGATGCGTGACTTCGTCCTTTCGTCGAGAGACTCTCTGTAGCGCGCAAGGGCGGAGATCGCGACCCGGCGCTCGTCTTGTGCCGCAGAGGGGTCGAGGTCGCCGAGGAGCCGGTTCAAGACTCGCTCGTCATCCACGAATGGTCCGAGTCTCGTGAGCAGTGCGAGCTTGAGCTCGTGGGCAAAGGGTTCTTTACCTTCTGGCCGGTCGAGAACGCGCTCGATCAGGATGACCACCTCTGGCCTTCGACCCGCGGCAATGGCCTTGTCGATGACCCGGAGCTTGGCCGCGAGTGTCGATCCGGAATCGAAGCTGGCCTGGAGCGGCGATGCTTGGGCAGCCGTGCTCGATGTCGCCACAGCGTCGCCTTCCGGCCTCTTGATCCGAGGCGTCGCGGGGCTTCTCGACTGCACCGAAGCGGTTGTGTTGCTCTCGGTGACAGAGGACGCCTCGGCGGTATCCGCGGTGTCCGCGATGTCCTTTGCTACTTCCACGATGGCGATCGGGTTGCCGTGGTCGTCGAGCACGCTCGAGTTTCGCCGTGCGATTGCCCATATGGCCGCGATGCCAGCGGGCACAACGATGAGCGCTGCCGCCGTGGGACGCGACGGCCATCCGCGGCTCCGCTGTCGTGCGTGTTTGGGACGGGGCGTGAGGGCATCCGCCGCTAGTGTGGGGTTCTGGAGGGCGCTGCTCGCCTCCACCGGTGTCGCGACCGCCCGAATCGGGGCCGAAACAGCTAGTGGAAGGGCGCGCTCACGTTCTAGAGTCACGGGCTGGGGTCCCAGACGGTCCGGTGTCACGCTCGGATGAGGAAGCGAAGGCGACGTGAGTAATGCTGTCCGAGACTCTGCCACGGGGACTCTCGCAGCTGGAGTGACTGGCGGCATTGTCTCGAGGGCCGCGCCGAGGCCCGTGCCGGTGGTCGAAAACCGTTCGAGTCGATCTCTTTCAGTCTCGTCGAGGAGCACCCGCTCGAGATCCCAGGTCGCACGACTTACGGTGAGTGCAGTCACCGCCCCGTGCCCAGTCGCGGAAACCGCGACCTCGTGCGCCCTCGCCGCCGCTCCCTGCTCGACACACCCGTGCCAGACGAGCAGGCCTCGCTCGGCCCTTACCGCAATCCCCAACAGGACCTCGAGCGGCGTATCACTCCGCCGCACGACCTCCGCGAGCCCAGGGCGTCCTTCGAGCCACCCCGACCTCTCCCGGAGGAGAGTCTCGATGATCGACTCGGGCACCCCCGCCAGCACGGTCGCAAGCGCCGGCACGAACCTCTGGACCAGGGCGCGCCCGGCAACGGCGGGGACCTCGTCGAGGGCCTCGGGCGTCAGATAACTCTCGAGCGACGGAAGATCCGTCCCGAGCACGTATTCCGCCGCCCGCGAGATCAGGGGATCGACGAGGGCGGCCACCCCGGGCCGCCCGTCCCGGCGTTCGACGAGCCGCGCAACCAACGCAGCCCGCGTCCGCTCGCCGAGAGACCCCTCGCCGGGGGGAACGCGCACCACCAGGGCGCCCCGCCGCTCGACCTCGGCGACGACGCGCTCACCCGCATCAGAGAGGATGAGGACGAACCGAGACGCCGCGCCCCGGGCGACGGCGGCGAGGTGCTCCTCGAGGCTCGCGACGAGCGCGAGCTCCTCGGCGGTGAGTGCGGTCTCCCCCATGTCGGAGGAGGAGAATAGCAGGCACGCGGGCCGCGAGCCCGCGCGGGGCCGGGATCCGGGACTCCTACCGCTCGTGCCCTATGCACGGCATGCGACGCCCGGGCATGTCGACCGAGCGCTCGGGCAGCTCGCGAAGCAAAGGCGGCGGGGGGATCCCGAGGTTGTTCTCGCAACTTTCGCCGATCGGGTCTTTCCCGGCCACGACTGGCTCGCCAGAATACCTGAGGAGATTTTCATGCAGTCCACGACATGGAAGAGGCTGCTCGCGAGGGAAGCCGGAAAGGAAGGACGACGTAAGCTGCAGCGGGTCCTTGTCCGTCAGCTACGCCGCCGCTTCGGACGCACCGAGCGGACGGACGCCATCGCCGCTGGGCTCTCTCGGTGCACTCAGCGCGGTCTCGATCGCGTCGCCGATCTCCTCGTAGGTTCGAAGCCGGATCCGGAGCTCCTCGCCGCGATCGAGCGGCTCGTTCCCGACGGAAGCTGATGTCGGGTGCCGAGGACTCCGTGGTCGGCCCAAGAACCGATGAGGCCGCGTTTTGGAGTCTGACTGGCGCGTTCTCACCCGAAGACAAGAAGGCACCGGCGGTGGTAGCTGCTCAGATCAAGGCCCACGAGGCCGTCCTCCTCGTCGAGGCCGCGAAGAAGGCGCGGCAGGAACGCGACCAGCCGCCTCGGAGAGGCAAGCGAAAGTGAAGAAGCAACCGTTGAAGCATCGACGGCTCGACCTGGCGAAGACCACGCAGCTAGGCCGTGAGCTGCTCGAAGGTCTGGAGGCCGTTCGTGACGACCTGAGCGGGGAGAAGCCGCTGACGGCTCGTGCTGTCCGCGTGCCCGACAGGGTCGACGTGAGGGCGATCCGTTGCCGGCTGCACATGTCCCAGAACGTCTTCGCGGACTTCTTCGGGTTCGATCGGGCCGCGGTGAAGAATTGGGAGCAGGGGCGGCGAGCCCCCGAGAGGACGGCGCGAGTGCTCCTCACCGTGATCGCTCACGATCCGAAGACTGTGCGTGAGGCCCTCACCATCAGGGGCTTGCCTCGCCGGGAGGCGGGAAAGCGGCGACGGAGCGCGTCTTAGTGGCCGGAGCGGGGAGGTTCCCCCCGTCGCCGAGGAGAACAGCA
>Ga0070738_10002685_pt1 | contig 26007 bp, 21 predicted proteins | sample Coa_R2_2_FD_66446 | JGI IMG/M metagenome (GOLD analysis project Ga0070738, IMG submission 66446) | Surface soil microbial communities from Centralia Pennsylvania, which are recovering from an underground coalmine fire - Coalmine... | ecosystem: Environmental > Terrestrial > Soil > Unclassified ...
GGTGAGTACCGAGTTTTTAATCAGTTTGCGGAGGTATTCAGTATAACTGAACTAGCACTTAAGGTTCAGAAAATCGCTCAAAACTTAGGATGGAACGTTAAAGTTCGCCACCTCGAAAATCCTCGACATGAGTTAAGCGAACACCATTATAATCCTACTCATCAACATCTGTTTAACTTAGGGTTCCGTCCAACAGATGATGTGGACGCAGAAATTGGAATTATGCTTCAAGACTTATGGAAATATCGCGAGCGCATTCATGCCAACAAAGAGATACTTATCCCAGAATTTCGCTGGAATGGATGCAAAAAGAAAGTGAAATTTCTTGATTAGTAGCTCCTCCAGCGATGACACCCCTACTCGCGTTTCGGTTTTTGACTAAATAAACTCGTCATGCTCAAACCTGTAACTATCATTGCTAACAGCCCTAAACCATTTAATACTGGGTAGATAGCTTGCAGGTGAACAATTTCTCCAGTATGAATCGAAAGTAGTAGACTACGAGGAATACCCAAATTAAGATTCCAACCATCAGGGTCAATAATGGTTGCCAATATACCAGTTGTTAAAGTAACAAAAAGTGGTATGAATACAATTAAGGCAATAAAGCGATGATATTTACGAAAGCTACGTTTCATGTAAAACCTTGATAGTTTTTACTTTGATAGTTTTTACTTTGTAATAATCATATCAAAAAGGTAGTGATAACGTCTTAGAAGAATGTTTAAATTCAGCGACTCTATTTAATTGACTTGTGATTAGACAAATGCTTCTATTTATAGATGGCTGTGACAGTAGGAAGCACAAGCTGGCGTAAGGGTATAAATTTGTGATATTGCAAAATTGCAATTTACTCACCAGTTTTTCACAGTCTCTAGATAAGATGTCACTACTGTTTAACCTATGTAGTATACTCGTTAGCCTCACAACAAATAGTGAGGCTTTATTTATAAAAACATCTTAAACATCGCCTTTTGGACTGATTTTTTCATAACAAAAGTCATATTGACATTCTCTATACAATATCCGAGAAACCAAATAAAAGAGCGTTAACCACTAAACTGAAGGTAGGCTATGACGCTCAAAGAAGCTCCAAATTGTCTGAGTTGAGTTGAAACCTAAATCTTTATTAAACTTATTAATCTTTTCATCAGTAGAAGTACCACCATACCAGAGATGTCCACCATTAAGAACAGCTAAGTGTAACACTTCGGAACCAGCACGACACTCAGAGTAAGAATAGGTTTTAACTGAGAAGCGGCTGTTGTGCTTTGATTGCGCAAATGCGACATCCTTTGTAGCAGCTGAGGGACATTGGTCATGAGAACGCCAAAAGTTAACTGCCTCTGGAATAGAAATTAAAGCTTTTTTTTGAGTTTTATTATCACCCAGGTAATGTACAGATTGATCATTTGTACCATTAATCATCAATATTGACACAGGCGCTTGCGGCTGACACTTTTGTTGAAGTTTTACTGGAAGTGAACCCGCAACAGATGCAAAAGCCGCGATTTTGTCAGCTAGATGACAAGCCAAAGCTTGGGTTAATATTGCACCTTTAGAAAAACCAGTAGCATAAATTCTCTGATTATCAATACTTCTCTGTTGTTGGAGATGATCAATTAAATGATCGACAAAAGAAATATCATCGAATTGTCTTTGGCTTTTTTTTCTCAGTCTCCACTTATTATTAACACCATCAGGATAAACTACGATAAATCCTTTTTGTTCTGCTAGTTCATTAAATCGTGAGACCTCACTCATTACATGTCCGCTACCATTGTCCCCGTGAAATACTAAAACTAGTGGCATTGGATGACTAGGAACATAAGACTTTGGAGTATAAATATAATAAGTACGTAATAACCCTTGGTCAGTTAAATCTCCATTACTACTACCATAAATAACTTTTTCAAGTAACACATCTGAGTTCTGTGCTTGGATCGGATTGCAGTCTATCAATAAACCAATTGAGAGTAAAGAAATAAAAACTCGTTTAAACAACCTAAAATTAGGATAGATATTCATTAGTTAGAATCTAGAATTCCATTTCATCATTTTTCATCTCATTTTATTAGTAATTTAGGAATTCAGCTGCCAGGTTTTAAACCAACATGGTTCGACCCTGTCTGAATCAATTGGCTCAAGTCTGCAATAGCAGTAGCATATTGAGGATCGGCTGCAGTGCCGAAGGAGCGGTTTTGTAGCAATGCTTTCTGTTGTGCCTCGGTTAAAGCTACATTAATATCAGGTGCAATGCCAACATGATTGATATTGCGGCCTTTAGGTGTGTAGTATTTGGCAATAGTAAGTTTTAATGCCGAACCATCTTCTAATGGTTCTACTGCTTGAACTAAACCCTTACCAAAAGTCCGAGTTCCCACTAGCTTGGCGCGATTATCATCTTGTAGCGCCCCCGCTAGAATTTCACTAGCACTAGCAGACCCTTTATCAACCAGCACAATCAGGGGTTTATTGGTTAAGGGATGTCCCGTAGCGTTGTAGCTCTGTTTCACTTGGTCTCGATTTACCAAAGAGACAATTGGTCCTTGCTTCAGCCACATACTAGCAATTTCCAAACCTGCATTCAGCAAACCTCCTGGATCGGAGCGGAGATCCAAAACATAGCCCTGCACCTGCTGTTTTTCCAATGCTTGTATGGCGCGACGCATTTGAGTTGGAGCAGTATCAGTAAATTCGGGCAAACGAATGTAACCTATCTTTCCTTCTTTTGTTGTTTGGGTCCTGTAAGTTACAGGATGGATCTCAATATTTGCACGAATAAGTTGAAAAGTGCGGGTTTGATGACCTCGTTGAATTGTGAGTGATACCTTGGTTCCTGCAGGACCCAGAATCCGCTTAGCAGCATCATCAATTTTCAGTCCTTTGGTTGATTGATTGTTGATTTGAACAATGATATCATTTGGCAAAATACCAGCTTTAAAAGCCGGCGTTCCTTCAATTGGGGCAATAACGATCAAGGCTTTGGTTTTTTCATTCTGCCCTAGTTCCACTCCTACGCCGCTGAGGTTTCCAGAAAGGTCGCTATTGAGAGCTTTAAATTGCTGAGGGTCAAAGAAACTTGTGTATTGATCGCCTAATTTAGCCACCATTTCTCGAATCGCAGAGTATGCCTGTTGTGGAGAGTTATATTTACGGCTGAGATACTGCTGTCGAACTGCTTTCCAATCCTGGTGGTTAAAACTACCATCAACATAATTTTGATTTAATATTTGCCACACCTCAGCCACCAGTTTTTGTGGACTAGGTTGAGATATTCCTAGCGCTTTTACAGTGTAAAAACTAGTTCCTGTAAGGAATACTGCCATAACAGCGAGTTTTATCTTGGTGCTCAATTTTTGCTTAAACATACTCTCACTAATAAGATGAATTCACAAACAATCTTTAATATTGTAAGTAAGCAAATCAACAAAATTTTTAGAGCATTTCAATGTCACTTATGTTTACAACCATCATTATATAACCCTACATCCAAATGCTGCTTCGGAAGAACGTCATGACTAAGATCATGACTTTAGTCACTGTAGGGCAAAGTAGCATATGTATCATTTTTCGTTAAAAAAGTGATCATCTTTAACGCTGACCCTTGAGAGATTGCCTTTAGTAGTCTATTGTTGCTTGTTACTCTATATCGCTGTTGTCTTATTACAACCTTAGAAGATTGAAGTACTACCTAATTTTTTCACAATTAAAAGATAAATTAAAAATTAACTTTCATTGATTCAATTGACTTTAACCACCTCGCTCTTCTCGGGGTGGTTTTTATTACCTCCTATTGACACTTGGTTCCAAACATCTGATACCACTCACAAAATTATTTGATACAAATCCTCTCTCTTGCTTTCCTTGTCTCTTTGTTAAGAAGGGTGTGGGGTGTAGGGTGTAGGGTGTAGGGTATCCCCATCAATAAATTGAGGGGATTTCATTTATGAATAAATTTTTTGTTTTCTCCATAAATAAATTTAGGGGCTTTCAACCAGCTTGGGTGTAGAGTAGGGTGTTCATTTTCTGCAAGAATTTCTTTTTACCCCTACACCCCACACCCTACCACCTACACCCGTTTTTTCGGTAAAACAGTATGAGTGGCAGTCTAAAATTAGTAGGTAATTTTTCGAATATTTATGCATTTAAATTACCCAAAATAATTCGGGTAAGTTTCCCCTTCCCTTGTCCCCCCTGTCTCCCTTCCCTTGTCTCCCTTGTCTCCCTTGTCCCCCTTGTCCCCCTTGTCCCCCCTGTCTCCCTTGTCCCCCCTGTCTCCCTTCCCTCTACTCCCCACCAAACCGACTTTTTCCGACCCTACTACCGAACTGACTGCCGAATTTTCTACCGAACTTATCCTACTGACAAATCTTGAAATGATTGCAACGATTAGACATAGAAAGAGGCAAGCTTTAGCAAATTCTAACAAATACTGCAACTGGCTTTTTTCAACGTTCAATTAAGACTTACTTTTTGATGAGGATTAAAATCATGTTAGATCAAGTGTTAAACAATGAATCATTGATCGATCTATCTAATGAGCAACAAGAGATAATTGTTGGTGGTCTTCAAGATCTTTCCAAAACTGTTGGTACTTTTTACAATACTAATGCAATAGCATTCCTGAACCAAAGCTGTTCCGGTCCTGGTGGTAGCTTTGTCAATACAGGAATTGACCAGGCTCAACTCAACACTGGCTCTCACGAAAAGCTCAACGCCAATTTCGGTTAATAGTACGAGCGTTAGCGAAGATTAAAGTTCACATTCATTGATTTAATTAATTTTTATCACCTCGTGATTTTCGAGGTGCTTTTTGTTGTTTTCTGTAAGAAATTTACTGCAGATAAATGATAAATATTTCAAAATAGGTAACTCAATTTTTGAATATTTATATATTTAAATTACCCAAAGTAATTCGGGTAATTTCATCTTATCATCATTATTAATAAAGGCAAAAGTAGTCATCTACTCTATTAATTCTGATGAATGTTGCAAGTCCATTGTAGGGGCGCAAGGCATTGCGCCCCTACAGGTTTGAAACAACCATTATCCGTTAATCCACATGATGTTAAGTCATACTAAATGTGCCCACTAAGAACCCTACTAAACAGACCTTTTCCGACCCTAATACCGAAATGACTGCCGAATTTTCTGCCGAACTTATCCGACTGACAAATCTTGAAATGATTGCAACGATTAGATACAGAAGAAGCCAAAACTTGTAAATTTTAATAGACATTGAGATTGGCTTTTTGACAACGTTCAATTACCACTTACTTTTTAATGAGGATTAAAATCATGTTAGATCAAGTTCTCGAAAATGAATCACTAATTGATTTATCTATTGAGCAACAAGAGATAGTGGTTGGTGGTCTCCAAGACCTTAGTAAAGCTGTGAATACTTTTTACAATACTAATGCTATAGCATTCCTTAACCAAAATGGCTCCGGTCCTGGTGGTAGCTTTGTCAATACAGGAATTGACCAGGCTCAACTCAACACTGGCTCTCACGAAAAGCTCAACGCCAATTTTGGCTAGTAGCATAAGCGTTAGCGAAGCTTAACGAATTTTAAAGTAAAAGCCACTTTCTAAAAAAGGAAGTGGCTCATGAAGATAATTGGGTGAATATCTATTATCCACTTAAGATGTTACATATTAATTGTGAAAAACTTAGGTAGCAAATAAAAGGTTTAGCTGACATTTATGGACTAGATATAAATAATTCATCACGAGTATTTGATGACAGTAATGATGGACGCAGACAAAGATAAGCTTAATGTTTCATCTAAGTGCAAGGGTGGTGCTAAGAATAAAATATAGGTAATAAATCCAGCCCACAATAACCATAATGCAAGTTTGATAGTCATAATCTTCATTTTTTGTGTATAATTTGTTTCACATTTCTAAGTAATTGTGCAATTGCTTTGACTAAGTCGTCAGGGTTAATAGGTTTGGCAATATGCTGCTGAAATCCTGCTTGCAGTGCTTGTTGTTGGTTGATTTCTCCCGCATAGGCAGATAATGCGATCGCTGGTATAGTTCCGCCCTGTTCCGGTGAGTATTGTCTAATTTGCCGCATCATAGAATAGCCATCCATTTCTGGCATACCAATGTCAGATAGCAGTAAATCAGGAACAGATTGATTTAACAAGGTCAATGCCTGTAATGCCGAAGCCACTGTAGTCACGTGTGCGCCAGCTTGCGTTAGGATAACCTCTGCTAACTCGCACATATCTGGATCATCATCTACAACCAAGATATGAACACCTTTAAGGTCGAGTTCCTCATTTTCTAAATGGCTTTGCTCTGAAGATAGCTCTTGTTCAACGATATTTAACGGCAACTTGACTGTGAATGTTGCACCTAAATTTTGTCCTAGACTCTCTGCTTGAACTGTTCCTCCATGCAGTTCTGTTAAATGGCGGACAATAGCTAGTCCTAATCCTAATCCACCGAATTTTCGTGTTGTTGCGCCATCCTGTTGACGGAAGTATTCAAATACATAAGGTAAAAACTCTGGGCTGATGCCAATCCCTGTGTCTTTGACTTGAATATGAGCATACATTCCAACTTGTTCTAATTGCACTTCTACTTGTCCTCCTGATGGAGTGAACTTTACAGCATTAGAAAGGAAGTTCCAAACAATCTGTTGTATGCGGTTGATATCACCGGAAACTGTTCCACGAACAGGATTAAATATGGTCTGGATTTGAATATTCTTGGCTTCTGCTGCTAGTCGTACTGTTTCTAGAGCTGCTTCAATGGCTTCAGTTAAATTCACCGATGCAACATTTAATGACATTTTTCCTCGCAGGATACGGGAAACATCCAATAAATCTTCAATCAATTGCGCTTGCAATTTGGTATTGCGTTCGATGATTTCTAAGGCTTGATCGGCTTTTGTGAGATCTATGCGCTTATTTCGCAGCAGTCTTGTCCAACCTAAAATGGGATTGAGGGGCGATCGCAATTCATGAGACAGTACTGCAAGAAATTCATCTTTAACCCTATTAGCTGCTTCAGCTTTGGCGCGAGCGCTTTGAGCTGTGTGGTATAATTGGGCATTATCTATCGCTAAAGAAGCACGATAAGCAAGTTCTTCTGCTAATTGCAGATTCCTCTGGTCATAGCGTTGTCCAGACTCAGCTGAGACGAAGGTAATCACCCCAATAATTTTGGCTTGAACTCGTAATGGCACTGTCATGACGGATTTAAACCCAACAGAGCGCAAAATTTCTAAATGTTCTGGGTCACGGGCTGCTTGTACTAGCAATTCATCGGAAATATCTGGTAATAAATCTGATTTTCCTGTCCGTAATGTCCAGCCAGCACCTCTAGGAGCATTCGGGTTTAAAGGATATTTCTGTCTAATTTGGTCAACCCATTGCAGTTTGGCAGGGTCGGTGTGAGCTACTGCAATTTGCTCAATGGAACCATCATCTTTAACTATGTGGACTGTACACCAATCTGCCAACTCAGGGACTGCTAGCTGTGCTACTCGCTCTAAGGTTGTTTGGTAATCAAGGGAAGATGCTAAAACTGTGCTTGCCTCGGAAAGAAAGCGTTGACCACGTTCTAACCATACTTGATCTGTTACATCAAGGACATAAGCCAAAACGTTTTCTACCTGATGGTTGGATTTTATTATTGGCAGATAGTAAACATTGTAGTAACCAGGGGAGCGATCGCTGCGACCAGGAACACTGACAGCAAAGCTAGGTGAGCTAAAGCAATTTCCTGTCGTATAAACCTCATTAAAGACTTCAACCAATCTGGGAGTAGATTGACCAAAGAGATCAGAAAGTGAATGCCCTAAATGTTGTTCACGAGAGAGCCCATTGATTTGGGCTAATGCTTCATTGATCGCAACAAATCGCTGCTCTTTATCTAACAAAGCCATTCCAACTGGAGAGGTTTCAAAAATAGTTGCTAGTTGCCGCTGAGCCGTTTCTGCTTGCATCCGAGCAATACGTTCTCTTTCTAGTAATTGTTCCCGTTCTTGGTCAGCTTGCTTGCGCTCGGTTATATCTTGAAAAACAGCAACAGATGCCACAATTTGATTTTGGCTATTGAGAATGGGTGCAGAATTTACAGTAATATAAGCATGTCTGTTATCATTTTGTAGCTCTATTTCTTCGTTAACAACCACTTCACCTGTTCTGAGCGATCGCATTAATGGATACTCACAAGGAGAGTACTCCTGTCCATCAGGGTGCATGATTGTATATGGGATAATCGGTGCGTATTCTTCTATTTCAAGTGACTGTTCATAGCCATACCCAAAAATGTGTTTGGCTTGTTCATTTGCCAGAACTAATTTGCCTGATGCTGCATCGGCAATGAACACACCCACTGGTAACTGCTGCAAAACAGCTTCAAATCGTGTATGTTCAGTCTCAAGCTCGTACAGCAACCGTTCCCGTTCTGCTTCAGCTTGTTTGCATTCTGTGACATCACGAAAATAGACTGACACACCCTCAGCCGACGGATAGGCGTTTACCTCTAACCAACGGCTAATCGCTACCCCAAACTCTTCCCATGAAACAGGAACCTGTTGCTCTACTGCTCGATGCAGTGCTTGATATGCTACACCACCTACAACCTCAGGAAACACCTCATTCCAAACGTGCTTACCAATGAGTTCCTCTGGTGTTTTGCTCAAAATTTTAGCTGCTGCCTGATTCACATAAGTGTAGTGCCAGTTGTGATCAAAAGCAACAAAGGCATCTGTAATGCTTTCTAGGATCGTTGCTACCTTGCGTTCCGTTTCTTGAGCAGCAATCAATTGAATGTTTTCAATCTCCCGAAAATTGCGATCTTGTTCATTTCTCAAACTACGGGCAACATGTTCAATCACTTCCGAACGTGAAATTCCCCGCTTTTTCGCTTCTTCATCAAGCAATCGCCATGCCGTACTGGTAAGAGATATACTAACTCGTTGTTTTTTTTCTGAATTCCAATTCCTAACAAACTTACCAGTGATGTCGCGCTTCATGTAGATTAATATGTAGATTGACCCGTATGCGTACACGGTTCTTATATTCAATCTGAATGATTGCCCCAATAGTATCTACCTTAAGATTGAGGTTTTGATCGGTTACTGATGAAATTGGTACTAATCCAGCCCGTGCTCAGTCTCGCCTAAAACTCAATGACCTGTTAGTGCCACCCAAACTTTATAGCTTTAACACAACTGTTCCCATACCCGATCATGCTGAAGTCCTAGATTTACCTACAGATGGCATCTCCGATAGCCCTACCACTTTACCTAAGGGCATATTGCCGAATGGTGGTTATAAAACGACTTCCTTGCGTGGCTTGTCTTTCAGCGCACCATATTTGCATGACGGCGGTGTAGCAGTGCGGGCAGGAAGTTTGAGGGTTGACTCAGATGGTCGTTTTACTGTTGTTGATCCAAGTGGGTTAGGGCTAACAGGCACTCTCAGCCAAGCTTTAACAGCGGATGCTGCTAGTAGTTTGCGTGCCTTGGTTGATCGTAAACTTCGTGCTTTAGTTGTGAAAGCAAACCAAGCAAACCCTGCTTTAGTGCGTAGTAACCTTGATGGGACAGGTCATGACTTTTATGTAGATCGGCAAGCGGGTTTTGATTCAAGACAGCAAACAGATCTCATTAATTTCTTACTGGCGCTTGACGAAGATCCTGGCAGCTTTTAACTTGGCCTAGAGAGCGATCGCACACAGGTAGGTGATTTGTGCGATCGCTATTCAATTTCCACATCTGGCATCTCTTTAGCAGCTGTTTAAGTAAGGTGATAAAATCGTGTAGCTAAAATCATTAGTCTTAAAATATTGTTATTAAATTAATAATCTTGCTTTAATCAAGCTGCTGTAAAGTATGCGAGGATTATCATCATAAAGCGAAGCACAATTGCTATAGATATTTTAGGCACTTCAAGTGACTAGAATGTTGACTGCAAGCCAAGAATCGCTCAAAAGTTGGAATCCCTAGAATAGTCTATTGTCTTTGACTTGGTAGCTACAAGCGATGTTCTTGTCACTACTACCTTAGGCTTCATACCTCGCTTTTTACCAAAGGCTCCTGAAACCATGGGAAATTTCCAGCGCCCTTACTTCCTTAAGCATTTTTTTCCCCTAGTATTAGCGGTTTGTTTCTTAGTCATAGCTGTGCACTCAGTCACGGCTCAATCAAGCCCAGGTTCAGCACGACCGAAGGTGATTCTCATTTCTCTTGACGGTGCGCAACCCGATATTATTAACCAGTACCTGGACAAAGGCATCCTTAAGCAAAACAAGGGTTTGGGTTTGCTGAAAACTCACGGGGTTTATGCTAAGCAGAATATTACCTGTAACCCCTCCCTAACTGCTGCTTGTCACACTACTATTGGCAGTGGTTCAAACACCTCTCGTACCGATGTTGTTTCCAACACTTTTCATTTAACTGCAAGTCCTTTTGTCACAACTATCAGTGGCTTCAGCGCTCCCATTGGTGGCTACTCGCGTAATAATAATGTGCCTGCTCCGAGTGACAATCCCACTGCAGAGCCAATTTGGGTCGAACTCCAGAAAAACGGCAAAAAAGTCGTGACTGCGACCTTCCCAGGAGGGGATGGTTTAAATGTAACAGTGCCTGGACTAACTAACAGCCCAATCATTCAGCCAGCAGCAGAGCGGACAGTCAATTATACAGTTCCTTTTGGAGCTACTGCCAATGTGTTTGAACAGGGCTTTTCTTTAAGTTCCTCGAATTTTACGGATGCTTCCGATGGCTTAGTTAAGCAATTACAAGCTGCTGGTAAACAATTTTATGCCCCAGTCAAAGTGGCGAACCTAGAAACCATATCTCAGGTGACTGGAGGCGGCGGTCCCTACAATATACAAGTTGCAGCCCTCGATACAGCAAATGATAGCAAGGCCAACTACGATACGCTAGTCTTTTTTGATGCCAATCAGGGTATTCAACCTGGTCCCTTTAAACTCCCTTCAACTGGTCCTGCTTACGTTACTGTAGGTCGTGGCTCACAACCGTTTTTCTTTGAAGGTACTTCTAATAAAGTTGGTGCTAGATTCTACGTTACCCTTCTTGCACCTGATCTTTCTGTAGTTCACGTTGCTCGCTCTAGTCTGACTTATATTCCTCGCAACACAGCAGTACTAGCAAGTGTAGATGATATCAACAACAACGTTGGATTTTGGCAGCCACAAGCAGACTACTACTTTGTCGAACGTCTTGCTAAGGGCATTGATAACTTCTCAGATGAGGAATTAGAAAGTATATACTCTGACCAAGTTCAAAACTTTGTAGCTTATCAAACCAAGGTTGCGTTGCGAGCCATTAGTCAAAATCCTAATGCCGACTTAGTTATGGTCTACATCGAGCAGCCAGATGGTTCAGAGCACCAGTTTCTCCTTAACGATCCGCGTCAAGCTACCAACCCAACAGACCCGAACACAATTGGCGACAATCAAGACAAAGCCAAGGTAGCTCGCTATCAGAAATACGTACAAACTGCCTATCAAGTTGCAGACAAAGCTGTTCAACGCATAATTGATTTTGTCGGCACTGACAGACATGGAAAACCTCTTAGCAACATCATTGTGGTTTCCGATCATGGTTTTACCACATTCCATACTGCAGTCAATCTCAATGCCTATCTCAGTAGCAAAGGTTTTGATCCCAATCAAGTGCGAGCTATTACCTCTGGTCCGGCTGCTCACATCTACATCAATTTGCAGGGACGGGAACCAAATGGTACTGTGACCAGGCAGCAGTATATTACTCTGCAACAGCAGATTGTTCAGGCCCTCAAGGACTTAGAGGAAACTAACCCAAACTATAATCTTGGTGAGAATAACACACAAATTTTTGATCAAGTTTATGCCCGTCCTCTGCCAGACGATATCAATGATTCCACTTTTGGTTTAGGCACTAATGATATCATTGGTCAAGATTCTGGTGATGTTTTTGCAACCATGAAAGAGGGCTACAACTTTGATGGTACCCAGAATCCTGTAGTAACTCGTTTGGGAGATGACTCCGCTACAAGCAAGTTCCTCTCAGTGTCTAACTTCTACGGATCTCACGGCTACAACCCCATAACCCAGGAGATGAGTGCTAGTTTCTTTGCTGCAGGACCAGACATTCGTAAAGGAACGTTAGAGCAAATTCGTAACATTGATGTAGCTCCGACTATTGACCAGTTGTTGGGTGTTCAGCCTGCTTCAACTGTACAAGGTACTGCTCTCAATATTACCCTGAAGTCCTCTGGGAAAAAAACCGCACAAAACACGCACGTACAACATGGTGATCGTGCAGAAGTGTATTAGTGTTTGATAAAAGAAACCCTCTTGTAGAGAGGGTTTCTTTTATCGCTAGCTGTTTTAAACTGCCGTATTTGATACTCATTTATAGGTCAAGACGAAGGATATTCTAACTCTGAGTTGGTGGTTGTTCACCAACATCTAGCTTCTTTTTGCTACTCTTTAACTGTTTCCAAAGCTTCTTAATCTGCTTATAAGCATCAAGAGGGGAAAGCTTACCACTTGTTTCTAATGCAGTGATATATCCAACCTTTTGAGCAAATTCTTGAAGGTTGGCATTAAAAACCAGGTTTTCAGGCTTAACTTGACCGTAGTAATTAGCACGAGGATAAAGAAATCTTTCTTTCTTACCTTGATCGGATTGTTCCATTAGTTTACCTCTTCTCTTATCGCAGACATTGAGACTGCTCAGGATACATGCTTTGTTAATACGACAAAATGTAGGCTACTTCCAATAAATAATACCTCACTAGATTTAGTGAGGTAAGGGGTGATCAGGTAAATAGCACCCTTGTATATATCAAAAAAGCATTTCAGAGAGCTTCAATACAATAATCATAAATTCTGAGAAAATTATGAGGATCTTGATTACTGTATATTTGATAGTCTGTACTCTGGTTTTAAGAAGTTCGTAGTGAGCACTGTAGTGCCTATGACTCTGGAGAGGCAATAAATGTCCAACTTGCCATATATGTGCCCACAAATATACTAGGATAATCTGCATAGTTATCGGACACAAACCAATCAGGAATCATCTTCTGCTGTCTAACTGCTTTATCCAAGCCTATTTGTAGGGATATATTTTCGTGAATAATTTTCGCCTTAGCGATCGCCAGCATATTTTCTACAAATTCTTGTAACCATTGGGCGCGAATAAACAGATTATGAGATGGATGGTCTCCATAGCAAAAAGGAACAATGATGACAAGATATCCTCTGTCACTCAGTATCTTATCCAGACAGCATTGTATTATTTCTTGATCATCTTTTTGCTCTAGAGTTTCCTTGTTAGTACTGTGAAACAGCAACCCAGCCATTACAACTGCATCAAATTTTTTATTTTCAGCAGCAAGTTCAAGCAGGGAAGTGGATAAATCTTTGGCAAGAAACTTTCTATTTGAGTGCTGCTTTAAACAGTATTTAATAGCAGATTCACTGTGATCGACTCCAAGGTAGTCACATCGGGCAGGTAGATATTTGCTTAAAGCCCCGTTACCACATCCTAAATCTAATAAAGAGAACGATTCCTGAAAAGCGATATCCAGAAAAGAAGTTGTCGGTGTGTATCGAGTAGCATTTGTCGGCGCTTCAAAGTAAGAAAAATAATCACCTTGAAACCGTTCTTCTTCAGATGTTTTGCGCTCAGGAGTGTACTTTAACATAATAAAAACCTGACTGAGTAACAATCTGGAGAATAGGTTATCCACTCAACTAGCACAACTACCAACAGCAGGTTGACATAATATTAATTATCAATTAACTAGCATAGAGTTGAGAAACTATGTAAACACCATACGTAACAGCATGCGGTTGCATTGTGATGTGCAACCGCAGAAAACTTTTAATTTCTATCTAAACTTCCCCCACACAAAAGCACTAAAAAAATCAAGTGTATTTGCTGCGAGAAGTCTAGATCAATATCGATGAAAAGAACTCAGAATTTGGTCTCTAGTAACCATAGTAGATACCGCTACCATAGCCAAGATTTCTGTAGCTAAGTCTACTATAGCTACTGCTACCATAGCCAATGCCACCATAGCCACCATAGCCACCATAGCCACCATAACCACCATAACCACCATAACCACCATAGCCACCATAGCCGCTACCATAGTAACCATGACCGAAGCCGCCGCCATAGTGGCCAAAGCCACCTTCAACTTTCTCCTCTTCTTGTTCAGACAAATCGGTTAACAACTGTGTTTCCTGAATTTTATCTAACATAATTTTACCCTCACTCATGTCTTCCATTTCGCCTCTACTTGAGCTTTTAGTTGGTTGCTTTAAACATAAAGTCTCCACAAACAAAGCTCATTAATTAATAGTTATTACAAATTTTTTTCTAAATGAAATCGAGTCATAGTTAGATCAACGATTAATTCCTTTGTAAGAAGACATATCAGAGTGTGTCTTTAAAAATGTATTTATCTATACAAATATTGTTGAAAAATTATAGAAGAAAAAAGATATTGCTGAATTTGGGTATGAAAGATGCTTATAAGAATTTGTAGTTATTGTCATTACATCCCTAGGAATAGGATAGCTAAAATAAGGTTAATATTAAGATCAACATTAAAGTTATTGATGAGTAATCAACTAGCTATAGCCTCTCTCAATCTCTTTCTCTACCTCTATTTGAATTTTTCCCTTTTTGATTCCGAAACATGCCAATATCAAGTCTCAGTAATATAATAATCTTTGTGTAACACATCATAATTATATTATATTACATGAAATATAGGTATTTTTTGGGTAAATTTTCTCTAGAAAATAACAAAATAAATATTTATTGTAATCATTAATTAGCTATTTAGTTTTCACTTAATTATAAATTGACATGCAACAGCTAAAACCCTTGTACAACTAAAATGAGTTTGTAAATCATGTTATACAAAAACAGATAAGTAAGTCGGTGGAATTAAAGCCAACTATTTAAGAAGGGTGTGGGGTATAGGGTGTAGGGTGTAAGGTGTAGGGTGTAGGGTGTAGGGTGTAGGGTGTAGGGTATCCCCATCAATGAATTGAGGGGATTTCATTCATGAATAAATTTTTTGTTTTCTCCATAAATAAAGTCAGGGGATTTCAACCAGCTTGGGTGTAGAGTAGGGTGTTCATTTTCTTCAAGAATTTCTTTTTACCCCTACACCCCACACCCTACCACCTACACCCGTTTTTGCAGTAAAAAAATGTTTGATTTTCTCAGCAAATACCAAAGTGTTTTCAAAGTGAATACTATGACCAGAATGACTAATGACTTCCAAGCGACATAAATCACTGATTTTAGACATTCTTGTATTAATATCTATAAATTTTTGATCGTATTCGCCAACAAGTAAAAGCAAAGGAATTTTGTTTGCTTTCAGCTTTTCCCATAAAGAAGGCTGACGTCCAGTACCCATCAGTCGCAGTGATTTAGCCAATTCTGTTGGTTCATTTTGTAAGCGACTTTCTATTAAACTCTGAAATCTTGGGTGATTTTTGATATTACCAAAAATCCCCTGAGCATACCAATGGGAAAGAAAAGCTACAAAATCACTTTTCGTCACAATTCTGACTAACTTTCTGGCTATTTGTTCATCACTTTTTACTCTTTCTAATTGTTCAGCGTCTGTCTCCAAACCAGGAGAAGCAGATTCAAGAACAACTTGAGAAAAATATTGGGGAAAATATAAAGTCAGGTATAAAGCTAATCTTCCACCCATTGAATATCCAACTAAAAAGCATTGAGAAATTTTTAATTCATTCAATAAGGTGATAATGACATGGGCACTATTTTCCATTTTATAGTATTCATCACTATCTAAGTGCTGAGTCTTACCATGTCCAGGCAAATCAATTGTTAGGTATGAAAAATCTTTAAATAGGAGTTTTAAAGTCTCATCAAATTCATAGCTATTCCCCATAAATCCGTGTAAAAACAGAATCAATGGTTTATCTAAACTTCCATTTAAAGAATAGTGAAAAGAACAATTTACAATAGTCATTTTGAAGCAATTATAGAATTATTTTATTTAAATTGTGAGCATCTCCTAAATGGAATAAGTAGTGCGTTCGCGAACGCACTACAAAATAAATCTGCCAAATTGGGATGCTCCCTTTGAATTCATTGTTTAGGTTTCAGAGTCCTGACTCCTGAATTCCGCTGTATTACTCAAATATAAGAAAAAAAGCTCTCAGCTTTTAACCTTAATTCAGCTTTTTCTCAGCAAATATTCAGGTTGCAGATCAATACTACAAGACAACAAACAATCATTGTTTTCGTTTTCACCTTATTTAATTAAAGAAGTCGAAATTATGAACCTCAAAAATATTGTTACCACTGCGGCTTTAACTGGTTTAGTAACTCTTGGAGGCAATTCAGTTAGTTTGCTTAACCCACAAGCACAATCAACTCAGGCTGTAGCTAAACAAGTCCAAGTTATGACCACAAAAACACCTCAGCTTCTTGCCGCTGGTCAAGAAATGAAGGATACAACTGGTTTAACACCTTCTCAAAAAATTGCCACATTAACCAAACACAAAGGACAATTTGGCAGCGGTGATGAACTTCGTCGTTACTTCTTTGGAGATTTAGAACCAATTTCAGTTCAACCTGGTGGGGCTGGTATGGTTGTCAACTTATATAATAAAGCACATGATGTCACCTTTGCCTACTGTGCAACTTACGATGTGGTTGTTGCAATTAAACAAGGTCGGGTGACTGCATTCAATCCCAGTGAAGTTAAGTAACATAAGTTAAATATCCTATAGCAATCCTAAGTCATTCGTGACAAACACCAAACCCGGTTTTTTGGAAAAACCGGGTTTCTCAGACTTTTAATTTTTACAACTCATCTAGGAGCGCAAGCCAGGTACTGGTAAACTAATGGTAAATACACTACCTTCACTCAAGCGCGATCGCACTGTCACACTGCCATGCATACCTTCAACTAATGTTTTCACAATTGATAAACCTAAACCAGCGCCACCAGTAGAACGGTTTCGTGTTTCATCAACGCGGTAAAATCTCTCAAAAATACGTGATTGGTGTTGTAAAGCAATACCATAGCCTTGGTCACAAACTTGAATAGTTGCTTGTTCTAATTGCTGACTTAATTTTATAGTTATTGTTGTATTAGCTTCAGAATATTGAACAGCATTATTAATTAAATTTAGTAATACTTGCTTCAAGCGACTATAATCTGCTTTTGCTTTAATAGGATAATTTGTTTCTTCAACTGTTATCACTCTTTGACTATAGTTTTTTGCCATCTCCACAACTTCAGTAACTAAGTCATTAATAATGCAAATCTCTATATGAAGATGTAAGTAACCACTATCTGCTCGTGCTAAATCAAGTAAATCTTGTAGAAGGTTAATAGTGTTTTGTGCTTCTGAGGCAGCTGTTTCTAAAGCTTCTCTTTGCATATCTGTCAAATTACTCTGTCTACGCAAGACACTTTGTAAATAACCATGTACGATTGTCAAGGGAGTCCGTAATTCATGAGAGACATTACTCACAAATTGCCTTTCTTGTTCCCAAGATTGCGACAGACGAGACAACATCATACTAAAAGTTTGAGCTAACTCTTTAACTTCACTAGGTGCTTTGTGAATAGACAAGTTTGCTTGTCCTAAATCTTTAATGGAGATAACCTCGGTCATCCTATTTAGTTGACGTAAAGGTTGTAATGAATACTTAATGTAAAATAAGACTATAAATACGATCCCTAAAACAGCTAAAACATTGATAATGCTCAAACTTTTTACCATCATTAAAAACATTGCTTGATCGCGAGTCATATCTTGCGCGACAAACAAAGTTACTAATATTTTATTATTTATTTTTATGCTTTTCCTAAAAAAAACAAAATAATGATCATAAATCTTATAAACTTTGTTATTAACTGAGACATTCGCACCATTAATTATCTCAGGTAACTGAGAAGTAGATAAAGAACTAAATTTATTAGTAGATGTAATTAAAGTTTTATTATCAGAACTTTTAACCCATAAAAAGGTATCGGTTGTTGCTAAGTTATCACTAGCCTTTTGCAAGGCTATTTCTCTTGGCGTCATTTGACTATAAATTCTGAAATCATCTAGAAACCGCTCAGCAATCTCTTTAATATTATGCTTGTGACTATCAACTAAAATTTGTTGCATTTTCCCAATGGTCCAGATAGTCAGGCTACTTAAGCCTAAACTAGAAATGGTAATCATGCCAATTGTTAAACGCATCTGTAAAGAGTTTAGGTCAAATTGGCTCCAGAAAGATTTAATTATTCTCACTTTATCAACTAGCTCACTATTGTGGCTGGGGATTTTCTACTGGTAAATCCTGTCAAGAAAATTACATTATCAACCTGAGATTTATTCTAATCTCATTTCACTAAATTCTTGATACAAATTCTCCCCCTTGTCCTTCTTGTCTTCCTTGTCTCCCTTCCTGTCCCTTGTCCTCCTTACTAAGAGAGGAAGCCGTAGGAGTAATACTTAAACCTTAGAACATTCAGTTTGTAGAAAACTTAAAATAGGCTAAGAATCTGTTGAGAATATTTTTGTGACTCTAATTCTAATTAACCAATTTTGCTGATGTGGCAATCCTCAATACAAGAGCAGAAGCGGTAACTCCGGTTCCGTAAAAGTTACCAGAGTTATTAGAGATCAAATTAGGATTGCTGTAGAGACTTATTTCTTTATCATGCTGCGTTATCAATTGCCATTATGACGAAATATAACAATCTTGAAACTTTCCCTCACATAAGCTTATAAGATGTGTTAATCTTAAGAAGATGAGAATTAATTCGGTGATTCTGTTTGTTTTTTATATTAATTGGCATTTTCCCTTTGGTATTTGCAGACTTTTCTCCGAAATCTAAATCTCCACATACTGACGATTTAGGAGAAAATTTATGTCTGTTTATGTAGGCAACCTTTCTTACGAAGTTACAGAAGCTAGTATAAATTCTGTGTTTGCAGAATATGGTTCTGTAAAGCGTGTTCAGCTACCTACTGACCGTGAAACAGGTCGCGTACGCGGCTTTGCTTTCGTGGAAATGAGTTCAGACGCTGAAGAATTGGCGGCTATTGATGCACTAGATGGTGCTGAGTGGATGGGTCGGGACTTAAAAGTGAATAAGGCAAGACCACGGGAAGAGAGAGGTTCTTTTGGTGGTAACCGAAGCAATGGCGGTTTTCGTAACCGCTATTAATGAAAAATTAAATAATCTCCTGTAGCTCCTGAATCCAAGAGCAAAAAAAGTGTTCAGAGCACTCTATCACTTTTTGTTTGTAGCCCCCCAACTTCTTTATGGGGGGCTTTTTTGTCTGTAGCTTAATTGAGGGTAGACGAGAAACTTTTGTTGGAGACGGCTAATTTATGCAGGAATGATCTGAACAATCAATGATCGTTTATCAAGTAACTGAATTTTACCAACTTGACTGAGATCGTTGGCAATCCGCTCTAGTAGTTCTGCAGCACGATCACGATATTGATGTTCTCGACCTCGTAAGCGAATTAAAAACTTAACTGAATCACCTTTACTCAACCATTGAATAGCTTGATCAATACGTATTTGGTAATCAGACACTCCAACGTTTGGACGAAATCTAACTTCCTTGACTACTGGTCTAGAACTCTGATTCTGACGCTTTTTTTGTTGGTACTGAAGTTTACCATAATTCAGAATTTTAGTCACAGGAACGTCTTTAGCTTGGGAGACGACTACCAGATCAAGATCTAGACTCTCCGCTAAACTAAGAGCTTCTTTGGTGTCGGTAAGACCACGATTGTTATTTTCATGGTCTATCAACAAGACCTGAGGTGACTTGATTTGATGGTTAATGAGTTGCTTATGGACTACGATAATATTTCCCTCTTGGTAAAGTACTACCACGCTAGCACAACACTTACTAACTTTGCAGAGATTCATCCACATCTAAATAAAGATAGACTCTAAGTCTGCCAATTGAGATCTCAGAGTCTATTACTTAGGAGTACTTTTTCACAAAAAAAGCTTAAGAATAAATACTTAAGCTTTAGGCTTCATGAAAACAAAAACTAAAGCTGATTTCACTTAGTAGCGATTGCGGAAGCTTTTGTTTCCTCGGTTACCACCAAAGGAACCTTTGTCTTCTCTGGGCTTAGCCTTATTTACTTTCATGTCACGACCCATCCACTCAGCACCATCTAGTGCATCAATGGCAGCTAATTCTTCAGCTTCTGAACTCATTTCCACGAAAGCAAAGCCGCGTACGCGACCTGTTTCACGGTCAGTAGGTAGCTGAACACGCTTTACAGAACCATATTCTGCAAATACGGAGGTCAAACCTTCTTCCGTAACTTCGTAGGAGAGGTTGCCTACATAAACTGACATATATTGTCTCCAAAATCATCGATGTGTAGAGATTTAGATTTCGGAGAGAGGTCTGCATTTACCAAAAACTGAAAGCTTGTCAATACTAAAAACAAACGCTTCACCACCGAATTAACTCTCGCCTCTTATCATAACATCATACTTACAAAGAATTAAAAATCTTATTATAATGTCACAATTTCATAGGTTCTGATGAATAGATTTCGAGCATCACTGGCGTACTTGGTTATGGACTCGCTTATAGTGCATGAGTTCAGTAGAAACAGTTGTTGCGTTGCTTATGGACCTCCTTTAAGGCAAAAACCGATCTAAAGCAGCTTTCAACTGTTCAATTTCAACTTCAATATTGCCTTCTTGAGCTGCTCTGCCAATACACTCGGTTAAATGTTCGTCTAGCACAATTCGCGCCACTCGATCCAATGCGCCTCTAACGGCAGCAATTTGCAACAGAACATCAGGACAAGGGCTACTTTGCTGTACCATTGTCTTAATGCCGCGAATATGCCCTTCTATTCGTGATAAGCGATTGACAAGCCTCCGTAAAGACTCTTCACTATGAACATGAGGATGAGATGCTTGTCCATGACTGTTATGATTTGTGTATTCGCTCTCTAGATTGTTATCCTGCCAAGAGTTTGTGGGCAAGGATTCTTTTGCTAACCGATTCGATCCATTCATAGGCTGTCATCAAGGACTCGCAATATTTACGATCCTAGCCTACAAGAAAGGGCGGAAGTGCAAAAGTGGCGGAAGAATGGTTTTTGCACAGGAACTCATTACCAATTTCAATGTGGGAAAAACCCGAACTATTCTGAGTGTGGATGTCCAGTATAGCTTTTTGCCTTGATGTTTAATAAATTTTGAGAACGGGTAGCTTGCGTGACATCTTAGACTAAACAATGCAGGAGAAAATAAGAACTTAAAAATCAAGCAGCATTTTTGCAGCTTGGTAACTTAACTGTCTGTAAAAATAGTATTTAGAAGAAATAGTCAATTTTAAATTGTAAGACAACAAGTAGGCTCAAAAATTTAAATTGTGGTTATGCAATTTCTCAAACGATCTCTATCTTTACGCCAAATAAGTACCTATGTATTAGCCATAATTCTAGGAGCTGTGCTAGCTGTTGGCACTCTGCAGGTGTCTCCTTCCCAAGCAGAACCAGCTCCAGACAGTATAAGGGCTAACTTGTCAAAACTTGTCACTCAAAAGCCATCAGCTGCTTCTGCTGCTATTGGTAGTAGTAGCTTTGTAACAGCAGCTGTAAATCGTGTTGGTTCAGCAGTTGTACGGATTGACACAGAGCGCACAATCACTCATCGCAGTTACGATCCATTCTTGGAAGACCCATTTTTTAGGCGGTTTTTCGGTGATGGATTTCCTCAACAGTTGCCACCAGAGCAATTACGCGGTCTGGGGTCAGGTTTTATTATCGACAAGAGTGGCTTAGTTCTGACGAATGCTCATGTAGTTGATAAGGCTGATAAAGTGACAGTTCGTCTTAAAGACGGTCGCACTTTTGAAGGTAAAGTTCAAGGTGCAGATGAAGTGACTGATTTGGCACTCGTCAAAATTAATGCTGGTAGTGATTTACCTGTTGCTCCTTTGGGTTCTTCGCACGATGTCCAAGTAGGAGACTGGGCGATCGCAGTGGGTAATCCATTGGGATTAGACAATACTGTGACCTTGGGAATTGTCAGCACTCTTAGACGTTCTAGCGCTCAAGTAGGTATTGCTAACAAACGTTTAGATTTCATTCAAACAGATGCTGCCATTAACCCTGGTAACTCGGGTGGACCATTACTCAATGCTCAAGGTGAAGTGATTGGCATCAACACTGCTATCCGTGGGGACGCGATGGGAATTGGGTTTGCAATTCCTATTGACAAAGCCAAAGTGATTGCACAACAACTCGAACGTGGAGAGAAAGTTGCTCATCCCTTTTTGGGAGTTGGCATGGAAGATTTAACTCCTGAAATTGCAAGGCAAATCAATGCTAATCCTAACTCCCCCATCCAACTGCCATCAGTTCATGGAGTTTTAGTAGCTCAAGTTATACCTAACTCTCCAGCAGCAGCAGCGGGTATACGTCCAGGAGATGTGATTCTTCAGGTTGATGGTCAACCAATCACTAAAAGCGAAGACTTACTTAACATTGTAGAAAGCAGTCGTATTGGTCAAACCTTACAGATCAGAGTGCAACGCGGAGACAGCACACAGCAAGTGTCAATACGCACTGCTCAACTGCAAGATGCCGCTTAGATTTATATACTTGTGATTTTAGTCATTTGTCCCTATATGAAGTGACAAATGGCTAAAAAAGACCCTCATAAGTTATCTAGAAGGACCTAATTGTGAGCTTGATTTTCCAAAAATTGACGCAAACTTAGCAAATTTAGGGTTTGTCCCAAGGCAAGTGGCAGAATTGTCAATCCTTCTATACGCGACTGTACCCAACCTTCTCCCCAATACCATTCGTGAAAGCCGTCGATTCCTTGACTTAGTAACAAGCGTAGACAGTTAGGACCCACCACATCTACGTGATGATGGATAGAAATAGGTCCGATATTGCGAGTGAACTCAAATCCTGATTGCAACTCTTCAGGCATCTTAGAAGCAAAACCACCTGCAAGGAGCCATTTTTCCATTTTTTCAGGACGCAGCAAACTTTCACGAATTGCAGTTGCTGATGCTTCAATTTCTATTCTTAGTTGACTTTTTTGAAAATTACCCAGCATTTTTTGTTAGCAAAGATTGCATGTTGAATGGTTAGTTTACGTCTTTTGATATAGAAATGGGCTAAGCTTTATCAGTCAATCGATAGTTGAAATGTGTTTGACTTAAATTCGATGCTTACTGAATCTCTTAAATAGATGAGTAACAGTTAGGTATTAATGGTCAACAACCAACACCTAACTACTATGACTACATTCTATACCACTTAATCTCAACATTTTTAAGTTAAGTATATTTATACTAAGATAAATATCGATCCCATGCTAAAAAGCTAGGGTTTTTCATTAGATATTTAAGATTATTGGTAGGGTTTTCATGGCGGATCAGTTAATTCGTGCAACAGCAGCAGAAGGCGGGATTCGTGCAGTTGGTGCAATTACCACACGTTTAACAGAAGAAGCAAGACAGCGCCATCAGCTCTCGTATGTAGCGACAGCTGCATTAGGTCGGACAATGACAGCGGGCTTATTGATGGCCTCTAGTATGAAGCGAGCTAAATCTAGAGTAAATGTCCGAGTGAAAGGCGATGGACCTTTAGGTGGTATATTAGTAGATGCAGGCTTGGATGGAACAGTACGCGGCTACGTTGAAAACTCAGCTGTAGAATTGCCTCCAAACAACCAGGGTAAGTTAGACGTTGGTGGTGCAGTTGGTAATGGCTATCTTTACGTCGTTCGTGATGTCGGTTACGGATACCCTTACTCCAGCACTGTAGAACTCGTTTCTGGTGAAATTGGAGACGATGTGGCTCATTATCTAGTGACTTCTGAACAAACTCCTTCGGCACTTGTTTTAGGTGTGTTTGTGGGTGCTAGTGGGGTAACAGCAGCTGGAGGGTTATTGATCCAAGTTTTGCCTAAAGCCGCCAGAGATGAAAATCTTGTAGAAACTTTGGAATCACGAGTAGCAGCTTTGTCGGGATTCACTCCTTTGTTACAAGCCGGACTGTCTTTGACAGAAATCTTGCAAGATTTACTAGGAGACATGGGACTGATGATATTTCCCGACACCCAAATGCTGCGCTTCAATTGTAATTGCTCTTTTGATCGCGTACTAGGAGCACTCAAAATGCTCGGAGAAGCAGAACTGCAGGATATGATTGCCAAAGACGATGGTGCAGAGGTAACCTGTGACTTTTGTAGAAATGTTTACCAGGCAAATAGTGCTCACTTGACACAGCTAATTGCCGATTTACAAACAGAATCTTCAGCTTCCGTTTAAAAATCATAAACTAATGCTTGATCTGGGATATAAAAGATGGCTATGGAATTTTAAAAGTAAAAAGGTAGCTTTTTCAACCATGAGAAAGTTACTATGACAAAAACCAACTAAAAGATCCGAGCTAGAAAAGATCAGTATTAAATTATTTTGGTGTGAGAGATGACAGAGCGGGATATTCCAAAAGGCTGGTCACCAGCTAGGGCACAAGAGTCGGAGCAAACAATCCTATCCCGAAGTCAGCAATTTAGTGAAACTCATCCATCTGGTGTCCCAGCTACTGGTTCTACTTCCAAATCTGTGAAACCGTCAAAAAACAGTACTTCTAAACAAACTTTCAACGGTCAGTTACAAGGAACTCCTCCAAGTAGCAAAAATTTAGGAACGCTACCTCGTTGGCTGAAAAGTTGGGTATTGTGGGCGTTCGTGTTGACTTTAATTCCTGGTGGCATAGCATTTATGTCGATGGCGATGCTCCTCAAGCTACCATCAGCGCCAAACTGCCCATCAATTTTTTGGCCTTTAGCCAGTGCTTCAGTGCGCTTGCATTGCGCACAATTGGCAGCTTCTAAACAAACGCTTAAAGACCTGCTACAAGCAATCTCTTTGGTAAAAGCACTGCCACAAGATCACCCACTACGAGCACAAATTGATCATTATCTAGAAGAATGGTCACAGGATATTTTACAGTTAGCCAATCAAAGCTTTCAAGATGGAAAACTAGAAGAAGCAATTGATACTGCTCACAAGATTCCTGAAGATACTCCTGCTTATAAATTGGTAGATGAGAAAGTTGCCAAATGGCGATCAATTTGGTCAAAAGCAGAAAGCATTTATAACCAAGCAGAAGAAGAAATACGTCAACAGCACTGGCATCAAGCGTTTATGCTTGATGCTGAATTGCTGCGTATAGATAATAAGTACTGGATGAATACAAAGTACGATGAACTGAATAAACTGATTGTCAGAACCAAGGAAGATGGAGATAAGTTGGCAAAAGCAGAAAGTCTATCCAAAACTGAGATAGTCAATAACTTACTCCAGGCTATTGAATTGGCAGGTTCAATCGGACAAGATAGTTATCTTTATCAGCAGGCTAAAGACGCAATCCCAGCTTTTGGACGGAAGATGCTGGAATTAGCACAGAAAAAAATCGACCAACATGATGCAGATACAGCAATCTCAATTGTCCAAAAAATTCCTCCAATTGCTGGTCTACAGTCGGAAGCAGAAGATTTTATTTCTCTTGCTGAAGCACAAAGAAGTGCGTGGCTGGGTAATGTTCCAGGTTTAGAGTCAGCAATCTCTCAAGCTCAACAAATTGACTCCACAAGACCAAATTATGACAAAGCACAACAATTAATTGCTCGTTGGCAGTTAGAAATTGAAGATGTTGGTCACCTGGATAAAGCGCGATCGCTCTCTGCAGGCGGAGCAATTCCTGATCTGACAGCAGCCATCCATGAAGCTCAAGTGATTCCTGCTACTAACCCTCGCGCGAAAGAAGCAAGGCAAGACATTGGTCACTGGGTTGCCCAAATCCAGACAATTGAAGATCGTCCTTATTTAGACCGTGCTGATCAACTAGCATTTTCAGAAGATCCTAACTCTTTGCAAGCAGCGATCGCAGAAGCAAGCCAAATCCGCCGAGGTCGTGCATTGTATGGAGAAGCA
>Ga0070738_10002686_pt1 | contig 26003 bp, 34 predicted proteins | sample Coa_R2_2_FD_66446 | JGI IMG/M metagenome (GOLD analysis project Ga0070738, IMG submission 66446) | Surface soil microbial communities from Centralia Pennsylvania, which are recovering from an underground coalmine fire - Coalmine... | ecosystem: Environmental > Terrestrial > Soil > Unclassified ...
AGCGACAAACGTTTTGCCGCGCCGCAATGGCGCGAGAGCCCGATCTTCGACTTCCTGCGCCAGGCGCATGCGATCTCGACCCAGTGGGCGGAAAACCTCGTCGCGCGCGCCGAAACGGCCGACCCGCATACGAGGCAGAAGGCGCAATTCTATCTGCGGCAGATTTCGAGCGCGCTCTCGCCGTCGAACTTCGTCGGCACCAATCCGGAATTGCTCCACGAGACCTTGAAGTCGAGCGGCGAAAATCTGGTGCGCGGCGCTTCGCTCCTGACGGAAGACATCAGGGCGGGCCATGGAACTCTGCGGATCAGGCAGAGCGATTCCTCGAAATTCGAGCTCGGCGTCAATGTGGCGGCGACGCCGGGCAAGGTGATCTATCGCAACGAGCTCATGGAACTCATTCAATATGCGCCGGCGACCGGGAAGGTCTATAAGCGCCCGCTGCTCGTGATCCCGCCCTGGATCAACAAATACTACATCCTCGACCTGAACCCGGAGAAGAGCTTCGTCCGCTTCGCGGTTGAGGCGGGCCTGACCGTCTTTCTGATCTCCTGGGTCAATCCGGACGAGCGCCATCGCGGCAAGGATTTCGAAGCCTACCTGAACGAAGCCGTGTTCACCGCGCTCGACGTGATCGACAAGGCGACAGGCGAAGAGCGCGTCAATGCGCTGGGCTATTGCGTCGGCGGCACATTGCTCTCGATCGCCCTCGCCCTGATGGCGCGTCGTAAAGACAAGCGCATCGCTTCCGCAACCTTCTTCACGACGCAGACGGATTTCAGCGACGCCGGCGATCTCAAGGTCTTCATCGACGAGGAGCAGATCGCGGCGGTCGAGAAAAGCATGGAGAAGAACGGCTATCTCGAAGGATCGAAAATGGCGGCGGTCTTCAACATGCTGCGGCCGAACGATCTCATCTGGTCTTTCGTCGTCAATAATTATATGCGCGGCCAAAATCCCCTGCCCTTCGATCTCCTCACCTGGAATTCGGACTCGACGCGCATGGCGGCGGCCAATCATTCCTTTTATTTGCGCAATTGCTATCTCGAGAACAGGCTCGCCAAGGGCGAGATGGTGATTGCTGGCGAGAAGCTGGACCTCTCGGAAGTCAAAGTGCCGGTCTATAGTCTTGCGACGCGCGAGGACCATATCGCGCCGGCGAGGTCCGTCTTCGCGAGCATGCAACTTTTCGGCGGCGAGGTTCGCTTTGTGCTTGCCGGCTCCGGCCATATTGCCGGCGTGATCAATCCGGCCTCGAAACCGAAATATCAATATTGGACCGGCCCCTGGTGGGCGCGCACATTCGAGGAATGGCTAAGCGCCGCAACCGAGCACAAAGGGAGCTGGTGGCCCGATTGGCTCGACTGGATCACGCAACATTCATCCGACAAAGTTTCGGCGCGCGAGCCGGGCGGCGGAAAATTCGCCCCGCTCTGCGACGCGCCCGGAGAATATGTACGGGTGAAGAGCTGAAGTCGACGCCAGCGCTTCACTCACCACTTTCCCCGCCGAGCGAAGCGAGAGCCGGGATCCAGGGTCCGGACACCGCACTTCGCCTGTCACAGCCGTGGCAAGCGCATGCTTTCCGGATCATGCATTTTGCTCGCGCATGATCTTGTCGGAAAACCGCTCCACACTTTTCCGGATCATGCATTTTGCTCGCGCATGATCTTGTCGGAAAACCGCTCCACACTTTTCCGGATCATGCATTTTGTTGGAGCATGATCTTGTCGGAAAACCGCTCCACACTTTTCCGGATCATGCTCGTCGCGCCCGGCAACCGTTGAGGAAAATGCGGATCGAACCCTTGAGCCTCCGCTCGAGCTGCGCCGGGTCTTCCGGGCCCAGGATAAAGGCGCGATGCTGCGCGCTGCGCACCGTGAGCACGCCAAAAATCTCGGCGAGCATATCCGGATCCTCGACAACGATCTCACCGCGGTCGGCGTAGATTTTGAGCACACGGGTGATTGCCGCCAGGCCCTTGTGCCGATTGCGCTCGGCATCGAGCCGCGCGAGCTGCGGAAACCGCGGTCCCTCGTTGATCAGCATTCGCACGAGCGCCATCGTTTGTGGCTTGAGCGCAATGTCGAGCAGGAGGCGGGCAAAGCCGAGCAGCCCTTCTTCGACTGGCGCATCGCCCACCTCATAGGCGGCAAGCGAACCGATCCGGTCTTCCATCAGCCGCTCGATCGCCGCGACGAAGAGTTCGCCCTTATCGGCATAACGCGCATAGATCGAGCGCTTGGCGACGCCGGCCGCCCGTGCGATGGCGTCGAGCGAAGCCCCTTGCAAACCATGCGCGATGAAAAGCTCCGCGGCCGTGCGCAAGAGCAGGTCGTGCCGGCGCTCAGCTTCGGCCTGTGTGGGCCGACCGCCCCGGCCGCGCCGGCTCTCGCCGGAAAGATCGCCGATTTCGGTCACTCGACCTCCAATCTACTTGCCAGGCACTTGATCGGGCTATAATGCAACGAAACGGTTTCGTTGCAAAGTGGTTTGGCCATGGCGCGCCGTTTCGCCCTCGCAATCCTGGCTTTGGCCTGCCTCGGCGGTGGCGTGGCCTGGTGGCTTATGTCCCGTCCCCCTGCCGGGACCGTTTGGCAGGGCTATGCCGAAGCCGATTATGTGAAGATCGGTCCGGTTCTGGAAGGCCGGCTCACCTCCGTTTCAGTCTCCCGCGGCAGTAAGGTCGAGGCCGGCAGCGCTCTCTTCACCCAGGACGACGTGAACGACCGCGCCGCCCGCGATCAGGCGGCGCGACAGCTCGCCCAAGCCAAAGAACAATTGGCCAATCTGATTGCTGGAGGAAAGCCGACCGAGATCCAACAGGCCGAGGGCAATCTCGCCGACGCCGAAGCAACGCTCACGCGCGCCAAGCTCGATTTCGAGCGCAGCGAAAAGCTCCTTGGCTCCGGCTTCGCCACGCAGCAAACCGTCGATCAATTGCGCGCCGCCTATTTGTCTGCCGAGGCCAAGGTCAATGTGAACGAGGCGGCCTTGCGGCAGCTGGAAAGGCCGATGGGCCGCGAAGGCGAGATCGAAGCGCAGCGCGCCGCTGCCGCGGCGGCGCAATCGGCGCTCGACATGGCCGAATGGCGCTTAGCGCAACGCACGGTCGTCGCGCCGAAGCATGGGCGCATCACCGACGTTATCGCCTTCCCCGGCGAGACGCTCGCGGCCGGCGCGCCGGTCGTCTCGCTGCTGCCGCCGGAAAATATCTTCGTGCGTTTCTTCGTGCCCGAGCCGCAGCTCTCTCAGGTTCACTACGGCCAAAAGGTCGCCTTCGCCTGCGACGGCTGCGGCAAAAATCTCGAAGGCACGATCTCCTTTATTTCGCCGACCGCCGAATATACCCCGCCGCTCATCTACAGCGAGGATACGCGGGCGAAATTCGTCTTCCTCGTCGAGGCGCGCCCGCCGCGCGATCAAGCCGCGCTATTCAATCCCGGTCAGCCGATCGAAGTGCGTCCGGAAAGCCCATGAACGATTTCGTCATCGACGTGCATGATCTGCGCAAGAGCTTCGGCGCGAACATTGTTGTCAACCGCCTGAATCTGCAGGTCGAATCCGGCGAGATCTGCGGCTTTCTCGGGGCCAACGGCAGCGGCAAGACGACGACGATCCGCATGCTCTGCGGGCTTCTCTCGCCCGATAGCGGCAGCGGCACCTGTCTCGGTTTCGATCTCATGCGCGAGCCGCACCGCATCCGCCGCGAAGTCGGCTACATGACCCAGCGCTTCAGCTTCTATGACGATCTCACCGTCGCCGAGACGCTCGAATTCGTCGCCTCGGTTTATCTTCTGCAGGATCCGCGCGGCACAGTCGCCGGCATCATTTCGCGCATGGAGCTGACGCCCTATGCCGACCGGCTGGCGGGCCAGCTTTCGGGCGGGTGGAAACAGAGGCTGGCGCTCGCAGCCTGCGTCCTCCATCAACCCAAATTGCTGCTGCTCGACGAGCCGACCGCGGGCGTCGATGCGGCAGCCCGGCGCGAATTCTGGGATTTGATCCACGACATGGCGAGCGAGGGGCTGACCGTGCTCGTCTCGACCCATTACATGGACGAAGCGGAGCGCTGCAAACGCATCGTCTATCTTTCCGATGGCCATATCGTCACCCAGGGCGCGCCCGATGACGTGCGGCGGGCCGCCAATCTCATCGTTTTCGAGGCCTCCGGGCGCGGCATCGACGAAGCGGCGCGCGCGCTGCGCCGCGCGCCCGGTGTCGAATCGGCCGCCGTCTTCGGGAGCACATTGCGCGTTGCGGGCACCGATCGGGAGGCGCTTTCACGCACAATCGCCGCCCATCCGCAACTTGCCTGGCAGGAAGTCGAACCACGGCTCGAAGACGTTTTCATTCATCTTCTGGCGGAGCGCGCGGCATGAATGGATTTTCCTTCCGCCGATTTGCGGCCGTTCTGCGCAAGGAATGGATCCAAGTGCGCCGCGATCCCCTCACCTTGCGTTTCATTATTCTGCTGCCTTTGATGCAGCTCTTCCTCTTCGCCTATGCGATCAATACCAATCCGAAGGACCTACCGACGGGCGTTCTCTCGGCCGACCATTCGAATTACGAGCGCCGGGTGATCGCGGCTCTGCAGGAATCGGGCTATTACGACACGCGCGCGATGAAGTCCGAGGCGGAGGCGGAGCGCGCGCTCGCCGAAGGCAGCGTTCTTTTTGTCGTCAATATCCCACCGAATTTCGCCCGTTCCGTCGATCGCGGCGAAAACCCCTCGATCCTCATGGATGCGGATGCGAGCGACCCGACGGCGATCAGCTATGCCACCGCGGCGCTTTCCGGTCTCACCAATGTACTCGATCGCGATCTGCCGCCCGCCCTGAAGACGGCGACGCCCAATCCCGCCTTCAATTTCGAGATCCATGCCCGCTATAATCCGGAGCAATTGACCGTGCTCAACACGGTGCCGGGCCTTATCTGCGTCGTGCTGATGTTTTCGACGCTTTTTCTCACAACCCTATCAATTACGCGTGAGCGCGAGCGCGGGACCATGGAAAATCTCCTGGCCATGCCCTTGCGGCCGATGGAAGTCATGCTCGCCAAGATCGTGCCCTATATCGTCATCGGCTATATCCAAGTCATTCTGATCATTGCAACCTCGGCGCTCGTCTTCCATTTGCCGATCCGCGGCTCTCTGCCGCTGCTCCTCCTCGCGCTCTTCTTTTTTATCGCCAGCAATCTCGTTCTCGGCCTCACCATTTCCACCTTGGCCGCCAGCCAGATGCAGGCGCTGCAGCTCGCGCAATTCACGCTGCTCCCCTCTTTCATGCTCTCAGGCTTCATGTTCCCTTTCGCCGGCATGCCGTTCTGGGCGCAATGGGCCGGCGAGATCTTCCCCGTCACCCACATGTTGCGGATTTCCCGCGGCGTGCTGCTCAAGGGGAATAATCTCGCCGAGATCCTGCCGCAGCTCTGGCCGATCGCCCTTTTTACCTTGGTCGTGACGATGATCGGGCTCTGGTTCTATCGCGAAACTTTGGATTAGGCCGCTCGACGGCGCTTGCCCAACCGGTTAAGGGTCACGATCCACCGCCAGGTTGCGTGAAGGGGGAACGCATGAAACTCGTCCGCTACGGACAGAAAGGCAGAGAGAAACCGGGTCTGATCGATGCCGAAGGCCGGCTGCACGATGCGAGCGCCATCGTACCGGATTTCGCCGGCGAATATCTGGGCCGCAAGCACATCCGCAAGCTCGCGCGGACGAAGCCAGCCGGCCTGCCGCTGGTGCGCGGCAAGCCGCGGATCGGGGCGCCCGTCGGCCGGCCGGTCAATTTCATCGGCATCGGGCTCAATTACAGCGACCACGCCAAAGAAACCGGCGCCCCCATTCCGAAAGAGCCGATCCTTTTCAGCAAGGCTCCGAACTGCGTCAGCGGGCCGACCGATCCGGTGATCATTCCGAAGGGAAGCGAAAAGCTCGATTTCGAAGTCGAGCTCGCCATCATCATCGGCGATTATGCTTCTTATGTCGCGGACCATGAAGCGCTGGACTACGTCGCAGGTTTCTGCCTCGCCAATGATGTGTCGGAACGCGCCTTCCAGGTCGAACGCTGCGGCCAGTGGATGAAGGGCAAGAGCGCCCCGACCTTCGGCCCACTTGGCCCCTGGCTGGTGACGCCCGAGGACATTCCCGACGTCCAGGCGCTCGATCTCTGGCTCGATGTGAACGGCGAACGGATGCAGACCGGCAATACGAAGACCATGATCTTCGACGTCAAACAGCTCGTCTCCTATGTCTCGCATTTCATTGCGCTCGAGCCGGGCGACGTCATCGTCACGGGTACGCCGCCAGGTGTCGGCATGGCACGCAAGCCGCCTGTTTTCTTGAAACCCGGCGACGTTGTCACGCTCGGCGCCACCCATCTCGGCGAGCAGCGGCAGGAGATCGTCGCCTGGGAGCCGTAACGCACGCACTTCGCGGCCCGAGCGGAGCGAGGGGGCGGGATCCAAGCCGAGTGAGCCTCAAAACCGGACCGTGGATCTGCGCCCGCTTCGCGGGCTCGTCCGCCGATTTCGTCAGCTCGGGAACTCCCGCGAGGCCGGGGCCCGATCAGCAGCACGACCGTGAAGCGGGCGGTCGCGCCGAGCTTTTCCGCGAAATGAGCCTCAACCAGGGCACTGAATGGAAGAGACTCATTATGACGTACATCGCGGCCATGCCTGAAAGCGCGGATGCATCTCGCGACATCGAACACATGGCGGACGGCCCGCAAAGGATGCCTGTCACGATCGCCATGATCGCGAAAACCGGCGTGGCTGCGAAACATAGAAAATCCGCGATGCGCGCCGCGCCTCCGGCTCCGGCTCCGGCGCCATTTTGCGCAATAGGGTTTTGATCGATAGCCATCGCGATTTTTCCTGCGCGGTCGCTCAGCGCTGATATCGGTCGTGATGACGCCACCAGATGCTCGTCTCGTTGCGCCCCTTGGGCGCGCGGTCGAGCCACTGGAACATGCCCCAAAGGGCATCGAGCCCGCGGGCGTAAGTGGAATAGGTGTGATAGACGACGCCATCTTCGAGCACGAAAGCGCTGAGGCCCGGCCTTTCGCGCACATAGGCCGCGGCTTCGGCTCCGGCCATGGAAGCATTCTCGAGAACAGGCTTTGGAAAGGTCGTGGCGACCATCGCATGGCCGCCACGCCGGTAATTATATTCGACCTCGCCCTGTCGCTGCTGCTCCTCGGTGATCGAGACGTTGAAATCGAAGTTGAAATCGCTGCCGAAGGAGGATGCCCAGGGAAAGGTCCAGCCCATCCGTTGCCTGAACGCCTGCAATTTCGCGAGTGGTGCTCGCGAAACCGCCCAGAGCATGACGTCATGATTGGCAAGGTGAACCGCTATGCCGTCGAACCCGTCCGCGATCGCCGAACAGGATGGACAGCCCGCCGCGTAGCCCGGCCCGAACATGAAATGGTAGACGAGGAGCTGCGAGCGCCCACGAAAAAGGTCTGCGAGTGTGGCGCTCCCCTCGTCGGTTTCGAATTTATAGTCCTTCTGCATTCGCACCCAAGGCAGCTCCTGGCGCCGGCGCGCCAGCTCGTCGCCGCGCCGCGTGTGCTCCTTCTCCGCTTCGAGCAGATCGAGCCGTTCGGCGAGCCATTCCTCCCGTGTCGCGGTTCTGTGTAGCGTCACCCTTCTCTCCCTGGTTCGTGTTCCTGCACAACCTGCTGGTTGGCGGTCATGAGATAGATTAGGACCCGCAAGGGGTGGGAGTGACAAGTGTGGCGGGATTTGAATGGACTCGCTTATCACGGCTGCGGCGCGCGCGCTCGCGGCGGGTGATCCGCTGGGCGCGCTGAACCGCGTCGCCTTGCGCGACGATGCCGCTGCGCGCGCACTTCGCGGTATTGCAATGGCGCAGCTCGGCGATCTTGTTCGTGCGCGGGCTCTTGTGCGGAGCGCGGGGCGCGCTTTCGGTCCGAAAGAGACCCTAGCCCGCGCGAGATGCGCGCTCGCCGAGGCCGAGATCGCGCTCGCTTCGCGCGATCTCGCCTGGCCCGCGAAGGCGCTCGATGCGGCGCGCGCGATCCTCGAAAAGCATGGCGACCGCGTGAATGCCGCCTATGCGCGGCATCTCGAAATCCGGCGCTTGCTCCTGATCGGACGTCTCGATGACGCCGAGACTAGACTCGCCGAGTTCGACCCTGCCGCCTTGCCGCCCGCATCGAGGGCTGCGCATGAACTCGTGATTGCTCAACTCGCCATGCGGCGCTTCAGGACGAGGCCGGCGCGCGTTGCGCTCGCCCGGGCCGAGCGCGCCGCGCGTGGCGCCGCCATTCCGGCGCTGACGGCGGAGGTCGAAGGCGCGTTGCGCGCCTTCAATATGCCGGTCGCGCGCCTGATTGCGCGCGGCAAGGAGCGGCTCCTCTTACTCGGTCAGGTCGAGAAATTACTGGCTTCGAAAGCGCTGGTCGTGGACGCATGCCGCCACGCCGCGCATGATGCAGGCAAGACAATTTCGCTCGCGAAGCGTCCAACCTTGTTCTCGCTCGCCCGCGCGCTGGCCGAAGCATGGCCGGAAGATGCATCGAGAGATGCGCTCGTTGCGCGCGCGTTCGGGGCCAAACGCGCCGACGACTCGCATCGCGCGCGGCTGCGGGTCGAAATCGGACGGCTCCGGACATTGTTACGGACCATCGCTCACATCAATGCGACGAAGCGCGGGTTTGTCCTGGCGCCGCGCCGCGCGAGAGAAGTCGTCGTGCTGGCACGACCGATTGAGGAGAAATATGCGGCGGTGCTCGCCTTACTGGCCGATGGCGAATCCTGGTCAAGCTCGGCCCTGGCGCTCGCGCTCGGAAAGAGCCAGCGCAGCGTGCAGCGCGCGCTCGACGAGCTCGCGGCCGCCGGCAAGGCGCAATCATTCGGACGCGGCCGGGCACGCCGCTGGAGCTCTCTGATCGTGCCGCAATTCGCGACGTCCTTGTTACTCCCGTTGCCCCCGCTCAGGAGATAAGATGGAAGACATGAGAAGAGCGGCCGAAATCCTGCGTGAATATGGGCCCTTTCCCGGCGTCGACCACGTGCATGGGGTCACCTTTGACGGCCGGCACGTCTGGTTTGCCTCCGGAGACAGGCTGAACGCGCTGGATCCGGCGCGCGGAACGATCGTCCGGACGGTCGGCGTCCAGGGCCATGCGGGAACGGCCTTCGACGGCGAACATATCTACCAACTTGTCGAAGATCGTATCGAGAAGATCGATCTGAAGACCGGCCGCGTGCTCTCGACGATCCCCGCACCGGGCCTCGGCGCCGATTCAGGCCTCGCGTGGGGCGAAGGTACGCTCTGGGTCGGGCAGTATCGCGAACGCAAGATCCATCAGATCGATCCGAAAACCGGAGACATCCTTCGCACCATCGAGTCGAACCGCTTCGTTACCGGAGTGACATGGGTTGACGGCGAACTCTGGCACGGCACTTGGGAAGGCGAGGAAAGCGAAGTACGGCGCATCGATCCGCGAACGGGCAAGGTTCTGGAACAGGTTGAAATGCCACAAGGCGCGGGCGTATCCGGACTCGAATCCGACGGCGGCGACCGGTTCTTCTGCGGTGGAGGAGATAGCGGCAAGCTGAGAGCCGTGCGCAGGCCGAGACCGCGATGATCCTGGACCAACAAGGATCGCCGCACTCATGTCCCTGCCCTATAGCGATCGGGCTATCCGACGAAATCGCTCCCGCGCCGCTTCCAGCGGGCCCTTGTCCGGAAAAGGGTGAAGATATGAATTGACTGCTTCTGAAATGCCGTTAGAACATATAGTGAACACATGGGCGGGCCAACGCTCAATCGTGGGCGACATGGCGGGGGACCGACGCCAATGAGCTATAGTCTGGAATTCGATTTTAAGCCGGCGGTCCAACTGGCGCGGGTTCTTCAATATTTTATCGGGCGGGCTCACTACGAGATCGATGATGCCGGCGCCTTCTATCGAAATGCGGATACCGGCGTCTATTTCAGTTTCGAGTTCCGGCACGCCAGCCGCATCCTGTTCCGTCGAAACGTGCGCGGCGTAGAATTCGAGCTCAATTATCATCGCCCCAGCTTTTTTGGCATCGAAGCGGAAAGGGAACTGTCGACCTTCGCGGCGACGTTCCGGCCGCGGATTCATGATCCGCAAATCCGAGGCATGGAAAACGGGCCTTATTCACCCGAAGGATTTCTACGCGGCTGGAATTTCGGAAACACATTCGGTATCCGTGCAGGCCTTCTGAAGAAGCCCGATGTCAGCGCCGCGTCTCTGCCGACCGCGGAGCTGAACGCGGCATGGGCTTGGAACTATCATCGCGCCGAGCGCAGCGATGCGCTCAAGGATCGCTGTTTCGTCCCGTCAGTCGATTTCTTCCGTATCGAGGGACGCACAAGCCGCGTCGCCCTCTGGCCTCCCGGAATGCCGATCTGGCTGCCGAGAGTTGATTACGTCCTGGTGGGCTCAACCATTTCGGGCCAAAAGCGCTATGGCCTCGCGCCCTGGCGCGACGTACTGGATGTTGTTCGGCGCGCCGGGTTCGATACGACGAAAGACCCGCTCAGGCTCGAATATCGCGTCACGCCTCCCGCGATCGCGAACTGGGTCGAAAATATTCCTTGCACGGACCTCGACGCACTTCGGCGCGAATATCTGCGCCCGGATCAGATCCTCGATCGCGAACTTCTTGCAGCTGCTCGCGAGAGCATCGATGAAAACGAAGGTGAATTCCGGATCGTGCGCGAAATCCTCAACCCGGAGACAGGCTCCTGATCGAACGGCGCGGCGCCCGAGCCGATTTGTATGGGCTCGATCAGTTTGGTCGATCAGTCTTGCGCTTTCGACTTGTTGAGACTCACGGCAGCGCGAACGAGGCTCATCAGCGCGTCCTCGTCGATCTCCTCGCCCTCGCGGAAGTCGATCGCGCGCCTGACATTCCCCTCGAGACTCGAGTTGAAGAGCCGCGAAGGATCCTTCAGAGCCGCGCCTTTGGCGAAGGTCAATTTCACGGCGTTCTTGTAAGTCTCTCCCGTGCAGACCATTCCGTCGTGGTACCACACCGGAACCCCTCTCCACTTCCACTCTTCGACGATTTCGGGATCGGCTTGCCGGATCAAATCGCGAAGCCGGCGGAGCATCTGACCGCGCCAGTCGCCCAGTTCCTCGATTCTTTCGTCGATCAGTTCGGATGGGGATTTAGCCTTTAGCGACGAGCTCTTCTTCATTGGTGCCTTTCTCCGCCTCGTTCTTCTTTACGGGAGTTGCGCCGAGACGATGAGGTCGAACGGCTTCACTGCGTCCTCCCCAACAGCTGCTCCAGTTTTGCGAGGAAACGGTGCCATCCGACCTTGGCGCCGAGATAGCCTTGTTTCTGATCGGGCCGGAAGCCCGTCTGCTCCATGCGCAAACGGGTCCCGGTGCTCGTCGGCGTGAGGGTAAAGGTGACGATACTCTTCAGATTGAAGGCTGGGTCCTCATGCGCAAAAACCCACGTATAGGACAGGGTCTTGTTCGGCTCGACGGCAAGGACCTCGCACTCCAGCACGCCGCCCCACTCGGCGCGAAGGTTGAAACGGTGGCCGACGAGAGGCACGAAGTCGTTCTTCATGAGCCATTCCGCGATGAGATGCGGTTGCGTGAGCGCGCGCCAGATCTTTTCCGGCGGGAAAGGCATCTCGCGTTCGACGACGACGGAGCGCGTTTCGGCCAACGTTTCGTTCATCTATCTGTCCTTCGATGCGGCCCTACCAGCGCGCCAATTGGGTGATTTGAATGAGATTGCCGCAACCGTCGCTCAGTCGCGCGATGGTAGAGCCCGGCACTTCGGTCGGCGCCATGGTGAACTCGCCACCCGCCGCCTTGATGCGCTCGTAGTCGCCCTTGGCATCATCGGTGAAGAACATGGCCGCGGGCTGGCCCTGCTGGAACAAGGCTTGCTGATACGTCTTTGCCGCCGGGTTGTCGTTGAGCGCAAGCTGCAGCTGCGTTCCATCCGGCTCTTCGGGCGAGGTAACCGTCAGCCACCGAAACGGCCCCTGGCTGACATCGGCCTTCTTCGTAAAGCCGAGCACGTCGGTATAGAACCGCAGAGCCTTTTCCTGGTCGTCCACATAAACCGTCGTCAGCTTGATCTTCATTCGTCGCCTCCCTTCCTCGACACCGCGCCATCTCGCTGACGCCTTATTGGTCCATCCTTTTGAGCAGGTCTTCGAGCTCGTCGAACCGGCTTTGCCAGAAACCGGTCATTCGGCTTGTCCAGTCGATCAGCGGGGCCAAGGCGCCGAGCTGCGCGCGATAATGGGTTTGGCGTCCTTCGTGACGGTCGCATACCAGCCCGGCCTGCTTGAGCACGCCGAGATGTTTGGAGACGGCGGGCTGCGAGACACCGGACTGAGCCGTCAACAGGCCTACCGTCTGCTCGCCTTCGCGGCACAATCGCTCGAAGATCGCACGCCTGGTCGGATCGGCGAGCGTCCGGAAGAGAATATCGTGCGCTTTTGGCATGTTGATCAATAACCCGCCGGCTATCGATCAGACGTATAACCGCTGAGATATACGTTGGTCAAGCGCGAATGTGTTCGCTCGCTCATCCATTGCGTTCACGCCGTGCCAGTTTCGCCAGAAACGCACGTGTGTGCGGCGCGGCGCCTATTCCCGGTTCGAAGCGCAATTCATCAAAGCTCAGCGCGCGGCCATTCGCCTGGAGCGTGATCGAATCAATCTTACGGCCCTCATGATCTGTGACCACGACGGGCGGGCGGCTCTTGGACACCCAGACGTCACCCCACTGCATCAGCGCAATCAGCGCCGGCGCCAATGCGCGGCCCTTCTCGCTCGGGCGGTAGAGCGGCCGTCGCTCGGATCCTTCACGAATGAGCACGCCATCTTCCACGAGACGCCGCAGCCGATCCGCCAGAATATTCCGCGCCAAGCCAAGGCTCTGCTTGAACTCACTGAATCGGCGCACGCCCATGAGGGCATCGCGCAAAATGAGCAGCGACCACCAATCCCCGACAATGTTCAAGGCGCCGGCGACTGAACAATTGAGCTTCGAAAGATCGGCTTTTCCGGGCAATTTGGTTGCAATCTAGGACCAATTGTGATTGGTTTAACTTTGAGACCATTCGGGCCAGAATGCAAGGGAGATGCAGATGGCACAAGCCCATGCCGAAGCCCTTCAGCACCACGGACGTCGCGTTTCGATCGACCCGCTCACTGCCGGCGGGGCACTTTCAGTCCTGGGAGCCTTGCTGGTTGTCGTCACTAGCCTGTTCTATGTGGTCTCGCCGCCCGCCGCGGCCGGGCCGGTCCAGCCGCTGGACCTCGGCGCTGCCGTTGCGGCGGCTGTGCGGGGCTCGGCCACCTTGCGCGTTGCCGGCACGGTCGGAATCTTCGGCGATCTGATCTGGACCGCAGCCGTGATGCTCGTCGCCCAGGCGCTCATCCGGCGCGGCCAGGGACTGGCGGCCTTCGGCTGGACCCTCTTCTCCCTTTCGATCCTTTTCTTCGTCTTTGTGGACGGGATGACGGGTTATGTACTTCCCGCATTGGCCGCCAAAGGCGAGATCGGAGCCTTCGAGGGTTTCAAACGGCTGTGGGACATGCTGTTCCTCTTGGGCGCCGCCGCCTATGGCGCGGGTATCGCGATCGCAATGGGTGCGGAGGCTGTCGGCGCGCACCTCGGCATAGGTCGCCGGTTGGCTGGCGCAGCGGCGCTTGTCGCAACAATAGGCGGCCTTGCCTCAGTTGCGGGTCTCACCGGCGCCACCGGCCTGCCGGTGGATAAGATTGCCGGCGCGAGCATCGGCCTGGGCGCCATCCTCCTCGTACCGATCAGCCTGAAGATCGCCCAGAACGCGGCTCGTTAACTACGCTTGACATGCAAGGATTTACTTGCATATTGTCAGGCAAGTAATTTCTTGCCTATCCCTATGGCAGAGCGCCGCGACCCCGATCTCCTCTTCAAGGCACTGGCCGATCCCAGCCGGCGCAAGCTGCTCGACCTGTTGCATACGCATGACGGGCGCACGCTCAACGAATTGTGCGAACACCTCGACATGACGCGGCAGGGCGTGACGCAACATCTGGATGTGCTGGAGGCGGCGAATCTCGTCGCCAGCGTGCGGCGCGGCCGCGAAAAGCTGCACTTCCTCAATCCGGTGCCGCTGCAGGAGATCTACGAGCGCTGGATCGCAAAGTTCGAAAAGCCGCGCCTCAAGGCGCTCTCGGATTTGAAACGGCGACTGGAGAAAACCAATGGCTAGATCGACCTTTATCTATGTCACCTATATCCGCACGACACCTGAGAAGCTGTGGTCGGCACTGACCGATGCAGAATTCATGAAGCAATATTGGTTCGGCATGCATTGCAAAAGCCAGTGGACGGCGGGCTCGCCCTGGGAACTCGTGTCCGGCGAGGGTCAGATCTTCGATGCCGGCGAGATTGTCGAGGCCGAGCCGCCAAGGCGCCTCGTGATCCGCTGGCAGCATCAGAACAAGCCTGAGCTCAAAGCGGAAGGGCCATCGCTCTGTACGATGGAACTGGAGCCGAGTGGCACGGCGGTCAAGCTCTCCATACCCACACCATCGAGCGCGAACCCTCTAAATTGATCGAGGCGGTGTCCGGCGGTTGGCCGAAGGTCATCTCCAACCTGAAGTCTTTGCTCGAGACCGGCTCGACTGTTCTGAAGGACCCCTATCCCAATGAGTGCACGCGCTCCTGACGCAGTGAACGCCTCGATTCCCGAGCCGTCGGCCTAGGTTTGTCGCAACACCGAGCCGCGGCGCCGCTGAGCCGATACCCACCAGGGCGCATCGCATCGCTAAATATGCCGCCAAATGACGCGCACCTTTATTCCAAGCGCCGCCTCAACCTCGCGGCGCTCTTCCGGTTCGAGATCGGGACCGGGGTTCATCAACTCGATGCCGATGCAGGCAAGTCCCTGCGGCCACACATAATCGAGATCATTGAGAGACGTCGTGCGCCCGCAACAGGGCACCTCGACCGAGAGCGAGCTTTCGTCCTCGCTCTGAGACCATCTATTCAGTGCACCGCCCCACCAGTCTTGAATGTCGGCCTGACAAAAGGGACAGAATACGCCCTCGAAATTGCCGCCGCAGTCAAAAAACTGCGGCGTGTCCGACAGACAAAGCTCGATCTCCTCCGCTTTGGGCCGCAATGCAGTGAGCACTTCAAGCGCGGCATCCGCACGCTCTCGTGATGGCTTGGCAAAAGGGTCTGCCGCAATTACGATCATCCAGTTGTCGGACATGGGTGTCTCGCCGAAGTTGGAGCACGTTTAGCTTTGATGTGCCATTCGTGATGGCACCGTCGCGAGGGTACGGCTTGGCTCCTTATTTATATTACAGGGCGATGGAACACGCGGCCGGAAGATCCTGCGGTGATCGCCGGACGGCTCGCTTGCTGGCTGTCTCGGCTGGCGGAAATCGATCCGCGGCTGGGCCGCTGGTCTCGGCTCGGAATACGCCATCGCTCGGCCGTTCCGCGGATCGTGACCATGCCGCCGGATCACGCAGAACTCAACAGCTGGATCACTGAAAACACCGTCTTCGAAAAAAGGATGGACGAAGGACCGCGACCGGCTATGCGATAGAGGCCGAAATCTTGAGCGACATAAGCATCAGCGGTCGCTTCCTGCTCCGGGTGAACACCGAGGGCCCGCCAAGCTTCTATCTCGACCCGATCGGTATTCACTGGTTTCCGCCCCCCGGTAAGGTGCAGGATTTGATCGCGATCGTTCGCGCCGTTGTTCTGGCAACTGCGACTGCATGGGATTGCGAATGGGCAGGCGCGCAACCAGGCGACTACGCGAGGCGCCCGCTCGAAAAGACGTTTTCAAAAATTCGGAGCAACGGAGCGGTTTTGCTGACCACCGTCCAGAGCGAAATTTTCAGCAATGAGATTGCCGGGCACCATTCTGCCGCGAAGCGGCTTCAAACCGCACTCAATCGACTGTTCGAGGCCGATCCGCCGTCAGCCGGTAGCGGCACTTACCAAATACCCGGTATGAGCCGATAACGCGTCCGGCGTGCATAATCGGCATAGCCGGTGAGCTCCGCCTGGAGCAGGCGATCCTCCAGCCCTGTCCGGACGACCAGCAGCGCGATGGCCGACGCCGCCGGCAGCAGGGCCCACCAGGATGCGAGCGCGAGCGGAAATCCGATGAACATTGCCATTGCCGCAATGTATCCCGGGTGGCGCACGATAGTGTACGGCCCGCAAGTGATCACCCGCTGCCCCCGCTCATTCTGAATGCGGACACCGGGCTCGAAGAACGGGTTGACGGCTTGAGCCCAGGCGGTGATCGCAATGCCCGCGACAAGCAGGATATAGCCTATGAGGACGGCCCAGAGCGGTACGTCGGACCATCCCATCCGGCCGGCATCGAGCGTCGCAAGAGGGATTTCGGCGAACGCAGCAGCGAGTATGACCGCGACCAAGATCAGGTCCCATTTCTTGGTGCCCGGCTGGAAGCGGCTGCGGGCGCGGAAGATCACCGGATTGACGCGTGCCACAAGGAATGCAGAGAGGCCGAAGCCCACGACCAGAACCGCGACGAATATCCAGCCGGGAGTCCAATCGATCTTACCGACCGGCAGGAAGACCAGCGCAAGAAGGGCAAGCGGCGAACCTATCGCATAGAGGATCGCCGAGGCGCGGGACATTGGTTTTGGATCGCTCATCCGCTATCCCTTTCAAACTGCGCGCCTTGCGGAGCTTGGATGATGAGGCAGCTTCGCGGCATTCCCCGCAATTGGATCAAGCCGATCGCCGCTTGCGGAAGAACCAGCCGAAATAAAGACACACAAGAAAGAGGAGGAAGTGGATCGTGCCGCGCACGGCGCTGAGCCGAGGCGATTGGACCGCGGTCGTCCACAAAAGCGGGATCGGGATATTCGCCAAATAGAAATAGAATTGCATTCCGCTGCTGACGAAGAAGGCGCCGGCAAGAAACTTGCGATATTCGCGGTATCGCACCGCGACGTAGATCGTCGGTAATCCAATCAGAATAATTGCCGAGACGAGATAGGGAAGCACGGCCCTTCTCCTGGCTTTTGCTTGCCACCATTCATAAATTCATTATATTCGGAATATGCCGAATATGTCAAAAGGCCGGTCCGGCAACGAGCGGCGCTTCGTGGAAGAAGTGACTCGCCTGCTCGTGCCTTGGGGCGTGCCGCCCGCTGCCGCCCGGCTGTACGGCTATTTGCTGCTATGCCCTCGCCCCGTCAGCCTCGACCAGATCAGCGAGGAGCTCGGGATCAGCAAGAGCAGCGCCAGCGTGGCGGCGAAACTGCTGGAGAGCTACACGCTGGCGCGTCGGCACCGCGAGCCGGGAACGAAACGGGCGCTCTACGCAGTGACCGAGGATTACGAGAGTATGATCCGCCAGCAAAACCGTCTGCTTGAAGCTTTTGCCGAGCAACTGAACGCCGGTGTCCGGATCGCCGCGTCCAAGGGCGTGAGCGCGCGCCTCGGCGAGATGGCGGACTTCTATCTGACTTTGCGCAGCGCCATGGAGGACGCCATGCGGCGCTGGAAGCGAAGCCGGGCATGACACGAGGTGCCGCGGAGGAGGCCCCGACGCCCGGTTTGCGGATGCGCGTCCAATAGACCCATGTTGGTTCCCTCCCCTACCTGGGCGACATATCGATCCGGCCGGATCAGGACGGGCGGTCTTGTTCAGGCGGCGGCCCGATGTCGCCGCCCAAGCCATCGGTCGACCGAGAACGGGCCGGCGCCTCCCAGCACCAATGCGATAAGACCCGCGAGATAAAGAAGGTCGGTCTCGTATCCCGGTTGGCCGAAGTGCGCGCCTTGGGCGGTCACCGACTGTAGTTTGATCGAGCTGAATCCATTGGGCCAATGGACGGTGACGATCGCCACGACAAGAACGAAGGCCATCGGCCAACTGACCAGCGGCAATAGCGCGCCGATCAAAACTGCGGGACCTCCGACCAACTCGGTCAGGATGGTGGCCCAGGCCAACACGTGTGGCGCGGGCATGTGCAAGGCAGCCAAGATACTCGCGAAATTGTCCGGGCCGCGCGCGAGCTTGGCCCAGCCATGTTCCATGAAACCATAGCCAATAATGGCGCGAAGCGGCAGAGACCACCAGGAGCCCCCGCCGAAGGATTGGCGCACGGCGCGCAGAGATGCTTCGATCATACGCATTCGTACGATCCGTCAGCCTGCTCTGTTACAATCACAAAATCGTTGCTGTTTGCGCCTGCCATCATTCGAGCTAAGCCGGCACGGCGGAGATCGGAAGGCTCGGCGCGAACCGCTTTCTCCATTGCCTGCGATCACGGAAATTCTATGCCCTCCACCGGCTCTTGATCGAACCGGCGCATCAGCGACACCAATTCCTCGCGTGTCGGTCGACGGCCATCTTTGGTGAGTTCGGCGAGTCCGGCAAAATATCTCTCTCTCGTATCCGCCGGGCAGAACATGATCAGCAGGGTCGCCGGGGCGTTCGCAGTATTGGCAAAACCATGGACCGCAGTCGGCGGCACAAGCAGTAGGGTTCCGCGCGTGCCGGTGACGCGCTCCTCACCCGCAAGCAGTTCGACTTCCCCCTCGACGACGTAGAAGATCTCGGTGAGATGATGGTGCACATGCGGATGGGCACCCATCGCTCCAGGATCCATTTCGAATTCGAAGAGCCCAAAATGATTGTCGGTGTTGCGTCCGGTGACTTTGAAGGTGCAGCGCGTGTTGCCGCCGATCACGACATATTCGCCTTCGTGAGGATGCAGCACGAGCGGATTGGCATGACCTGGATATGTCATCATCACGCTCCGATTTGTCCGCAGCCGAGGAAACTGCCGACTGGAACGCGCTCAAGCCGGCAGGGTTCTTGCGAAGACGGATGGAAAGCCAGGTCGGCGCCGTCAGCACTATCTGCCCGGCCCCATTGATCGGAAGCCGCGCGGCGCACCGGCGTCCAGGATCTTGAAAATCATTCAGAACCCGGTGGATCTTCGGCGCGCCTCGACGGAGCCTTCTTCGCTTGCCAAGTTGCGTGAGGCTCTTGCATGAACGACGCGGAACCGGAGAAAATCGCCGGTGGGCGGGCGGTTTTCTCTCGACGAGGCGGCGGGCGCGCCTGCATAAGCGCGTCGCAGAAGGCAACTAGGGAGATCTTAATGCTCATCGGTCGGCTTATGACAGCCTCAATTGCGACTTTTGCGGCTTTTGCCGTTCTTCTCCCGATCGGCGGCATAGCTTACGCTGCCTCCTGTGGCACGTCGGAAGCGGGCTTCGAGGCCTGGAAGAGCGAATTCGCCAATGAAGCCAGGGCGAAAGGCATTGGGCCGGCCGGCATCGCCGGTCTCATGGCGACGCACTACAATTATGCGACCATTGCCGCCGATCGCGGGCTCAAGAGCTTTCGCTTATCCCTGCCGGCATTTATGGCCAAGCGCGGCTCCTCGGTGATTGTGGCGCGCGGCCGCGCGATCAAGCGCTCGCAGGCTGCGCTCTTTGATTCGATCGAGCAGCGCTATGGGGTCCCGCCTGGGCCGCTCATCGCCATCTGGGGCATGGAGACGGGTTTCGGCACTCAGCACGGCAATCAGAATGCCATCTCGGCCATAGCGACTCTCGCCTATGATTGCCGCCGGCCCGAATATTTCACCGATCAGCTCTACGCGGCGCTGAAACTGATCGATGACGGACGTCTGTCGCCGAATGCCCACGGCTCCATGCATGGCGAGATCGGCCAGACGCAATTCCTTCCGAAGACGATGCTGGGCTATGGCGTCGGAAATCTCGACAGCGCGGCGGGGGCGCTCGCCTCGACGGCCAATTTCCTCAAGGCGCATGGCTGGCAGCCCGGCGCCGGATATCAGCCGGGCGAGCCGAATTTCGCGGCGATCCAGGCTTGGAATGCGGCGACCGTCTATGAAGAGGCCATCGCGATTATGGGCAAAGAGATCGACGGAGGCGATCGCTGAAGGACACGGCCGGGTGAACACCATGGCGAGGATGTCAGAAAAGTCGCCCAAGGCCGCAAAGAAGATCGCGGCCAAAGAGGCCACGACAAAGCCGGTCCTGCTCTCGGGCGGCAACCCTCGGATCCCCAAAGGCGACGGCGACGCCTGCGTGCAGGCTTATATCGCGGCCATGCCGGGCTGGAAGCGCGATGTCGGTCGCCGTCTCGACGCGCTCATCGCACGGGCCGTCCCCGGCGTGCGCAAGGCCATCAAGTGGAACTCGCCACTTTATGGAGTCGAGGGTCTGGGCTGGTTCCTCGGCATCCATTGCTTTGCGAAATACGTCAAAGTGGCTTTCTTCCGCGGCGCGTCGCTGCGTCCTATGCCGCCCGGCGAGTCAAAGCAAAAGGATCTGCGTTATCTCGACATCCGCAAAGACGACCAGCTCGATGAGGCTCAACTCGCCGCCTGGGTGATGCAAGCGAGCCGACTTCCCGGCAAACAAATGTGAGCCGTCTTCGTTCGATAGCGTTCGATAGGAGGGCTCATGCCGAGCCACACCTACACCCTGTTCCAACAAGCCATGCGTCGTCGCAAGCAAATCCTTTGCACATACGACGGCTATCTCCGCGAGCTCTGCCCGATAATCCTCGGCCATTCGCAGGGCCAGGAGAAAGCCTTGACCTATCAGTTTGCCGGCCAAAGCAGCCGGCGCCTGCCGCCAGGCGGACAGTGGCGCTGTCTCTGGCTGTCGAAGGTCAGCGATGTGCACCTCCGAAATGGGCCTTGGCATGAGGGCGGCAGTCACACCCGACCGCAAGGCTGCGTCGAGGAGGTCGATCTCGATGTCAATCCTGAAAGCCCCTACGGTCCCAAACGTCGGTGCTGAGTCACCCGGGCCTGAGTTTGCTGAAGTCGCCGTCTCGCCGATCCGCCAGAAATTTGCGCTCTTGATTTTAAAGCGGAATTTGGCGGTCCGCGATTTGCCTGTTTCAGCGACTGTCGATATCGATTGGTCGATTTTCGGATTAGCGACGAAAGCCGCCGCCGCCAGTCAGCCTCGCGAGAAAGACCGCCAGCTATGATAGACAACCCTGTCTGATACAACGGCTCGGAGGCTAGTGTCCCACAATCGCGTCCGGATGCCGCGCCAGATACTTTTCTCTCATCTTTCGGAACGATCGCATCCTCCGCAGCGTCACCGAGTAGACGAGGCTAGGCACAAACCGATGCAAGCGCCAGTATACCCGCCCTATCCACGGAAAGACGATCATTGCTCGGTTGTGAGCTACACCTGCAAGGATCTCTTGAGCCGCACGGGCCGCGCTCCACTGCGGCAGCAAGAAATGTGTGCGCCTGCTGTCGCGCTCGATCGTCGCCAAATCCATATTCATGACCGTCATGTTCTTGTAGATGTCTGTCTTCATATCACCCGGGCATACGCAGCTGACCTTCACGCCCAGATCCGCTCCCTCGTATCGCAATGCAAGTGAAAATCCCACCAACCCCCACTTCGCCGTCGAGTAGGGCGTATTGCCTGGCTGCGGAATGAGTCCGCTAAGAGATGATACATTGACAATATGTCCATGCCCCTGCCCAACCATAACGCGGTAAGCGGCGAGTGCGCCATAGACAACGCCATGAAGATTGACTCCAAGCACTCGGTCGTATTGCTCGATAGAGAGGTCACGTGTGTCACCGCCAATCACAATGGCTGCGTTATTGAAAATGTAGTCGAGGCCACCGAACTCCGATACGACGGTATCAATCAGCCGGACCACGTCATCGCGCCGAGAGACATCAACCTGGAACGCTCGCGCTCTTCCGCCTTCCCCGACGATCTCGTCCACCGCATTCCTGGCGGCCTCGCCGTCGATGTCAGCGACGACGACAGCCGCTCCGCGCTTGGAAAGCTCAACGCATAGGGCCCTGCCGAGGCCCATTCCGCCTCCGGTGACGATCGCGACCTTGTCGGCGAACTCGTTCATGGCTACCGCCTCTTGCGCTCGACGATGTGCTGCGCCCCGCGGTCCGTCGTATCGAGCAAACCGAGGGCATGAAGGACCCGCAGGACGTAGTCGCGAAGCTTGATTTTGGAACGATTTCCTTGCTGCACCAACATGTAGTGCATAATAGCGCCAGCAATCAGATCGAGCAGAATTTCCGGTTCTGCACCGCTTGAAAGAAGTCCCTCAGCTCTGGCCTTTTCCAAGACTGCAGCCGCCAGACGTCGCCTCGGGAGAAGATAATTCTCCCGGTATGTCGACATCAGTTCTGGATAATCCGGAACCGATCCCACGAGCCTCGCAATGATCTTCTGATAATCCGGCGCAGCAAAAATCTCGACGACGGCACCCGTGACCTCGTCCAAGATAGTGGCCGGCGAAACACGCTTCTTGAGAACATTCTCATCAGAAGCGCCCCTATACTGGGCTATCGCCGCGCTTATCAGCGCTTCTTTTGAAGACCATCGTCTGTACACCGTCGTTCGGGCGACACCGGCGGCCTCGGCAACCTGCTCTATTCCCACACCATGAAACCCGCGTTCGGCAAACAGCTTGAGGGCGGCGGACAAAATAGCCTTCTCGGCTGCGGAACTCCTCGGCCGCCCCGGCCCTGCCTGAGCTGGCGGCGCGCGCTTTTGCGTCGGCGTCATTTCGCCAAATAAGAAACACGGCTGTAGCGTAATTGCAAGAGGAAAGTCGTCAGAGGTGCAGCCGCGAATGGTGCTAGCCGGCTATGGGATTACAGAACCTTCGGAGCATAAGGCGCCTCGCGAGGCAACGCGCGCCACTTCTTTAAGCGGGGACGTCGCGCTGACTTGTAAACGCAACTATCTGCATCGATTGGCCGACTTTCGCCATCGCTTATCGATCCGCTCAGCAGGCGGAAAGACCATCAATGTCGACTGCCGCCGGAGGCCGACCATATTGACGCCGGCAGAGAGCTCTCATCCTGCGACCGGAGGCGATCGCCTGCGTCAATTCGGGGCAGGCGCTCCCCCGCGATTTCCCACTGCGACGCATAATTCATGATCGGGCGCTCGAAGGTCGCGCCCTTGCTCACGAATATTTTGCCAAGATCAAGCATAGGTTGGAACGTGTCTAACTGCTTCGCATCGTCCAACGTGCGCCACACACTGACATTGACGAGCGAGTTCACTGCCTCATCTTCGCCCGCGTAGAAGTGGATGAGACCGCGCATCTGGCGGATGCCAGGTTCGAGCACAGCAACCGACTCCGCCATCATTTTCTTGATTTCGGCGAAGTGCTGCGGTTGGCAGCGTATGACTGACACACGAACGATCGGCATCTTCGTCTCATTCCCTCCTACAATTCTACAGGACGCGGCTTATTCCCACTCGATTGTTCTGAGGCATGACGCGCTGATTTGTGCAACCCCAAAAAACCGTCCCTCGCTCTACGTCAGCGGCCATATCTCGACGACGCCATGCGCGACGGCGCACGGAACGCGCGAGACTTTTTCGATGGCCTCGGCCAGATCGGCAGCTTCGATTATCGCGAACCCGGCGATTGGCAAGGCGGCGGACATGAACGGGCGTTCGAGAATTTCAAGACCGCCCGCGTCCGGATTGCGCACCTGTACCGGTTTGCCGGCAATCCCCATCAGGGCGCCTTCTAACCGCAGCCTGGCGTCCTGTTCATGCGCAGCATCTCTGACGGCGCGCGGCGTGCGGTCGTATCCAGCTTGATCGCCATATCCGATCGTGACGAACTTGGGCATTCCGGTCTCCGTTTCTGTGATCAGACTGGGACGTAGGTCAGCCTGACCGCATCCTCGCCGATATGGTCGGTTGCGACGAGGCGAAGCGGCGGCCGTGGGCCGGCGAAGAACGGCTTGCCTCGGCCAAGCACGAAGGGGCGGAAGTACAGTCGATACTCATCGATGAGGCCAACGTCGCCCAGGCTTCGCGCCAAGTCCGGTCCGGCGACTTCAATCTCGCCGCCATGCCGGGCCTTCAGCTCGCGGGCCGCCTCGATACCATCCGCGAAAAGTGTGGCGTTGGGGCCGACCGACCTCAACGAGCGCGAGACCACCCACTTCGGCTTGCTCCGCCATACCGTCGCGTAATCGCGTTCTGCAGCGTCCCAGTCCGGCTGGTCTTCATCCCAATACCGCATTACCTCGTACATGCGGCGACCGTACACCATGCCGGTCACGCCGCGCACCTGCTCGATGAAGTGACGAAAGAGCGTCGGACCTGGCCCAAACGCCGTGTGGTCGACGTAGCCATCCAGGGATAGATTCAATTCGTAAACGACCTTCGCCATCCCCTCACACTTTCGTACAGCTTCCGTCGAGGATTACTGAAGAAGAGTCATTTTATCACTGTCGAAGACGATTGATCTTCCTCCGCCGTTCCGTCCTACTCTATCCGAACCTGGCCGGTTCTACGCCTCGTCACTTCCACTCGATCGTTCCGCGCAAATGGTAACAAGCTGATTTTCAAGAGCAAAATTTTTCTTCTGAAGGGCAAAGTCCGACGGTCAAGCCATCAAATTTTTCGCTTATGATTTCAAATGAAAATTCGCGCGATTTCAATTTGGTATGGCTTCGACAACTATCGCCAACGATCCCGGCGCTGAGCCCGCAGGTGTGGTCACCGGCTTTAACGAGGCCGAGGCGTGTGCGCCTCGGATGCCCCAGACTTTCCCGCAGGGACTTAACGCGCGCTTGAGCTTCAATGAGGCCGAGGCGTGTGCGCCTCGGATGCGCGAAGACGGATGGTGCCCGACGACGTGCCGGTCGCGGCTTCAATGTGGCCGAGGCGTGTGCGCCTCGGATGCCTCGGATATAGGCTCCAGCTGACCAATTCTAGGTCAGGCTTCAATGAGGCCGAGGCGTGTGCGCCTCGGATGCTGATGGCGAAGGGCTGCGTGCTCAAGAATTATGTCAAGCTTCAATGAGGCCGAGGCGTGTGCGCCTCGGATGCCGCGCGCCGGGAAGAGATCGAACGTAAATACGCCGGCGGCGCTTCAATGAGGCCGAGGCGTGTGCGCCTCGGATGCCCTGCACAATCAAAAACAGGCGATGGTGTTCCAGGGCAAGCTTCAATGAGGCCGAGGCGTGTGCGCCTCGGATGCGCTATGGCATGGGCGAGCTCGGCGCGATCACCGTCGGGCTTCAATGAGGCCGAGGCGTGTGCGCCTCGGATGCGCGGCATCCTCCTCCCGCCGCCGTTCCTCGGATCTTCGCTTCAATGAGGCCGAGGCGTGTGCGCCTCGGATGCGAAGACCATGCCGAATTTTAGGCCCGATGCCCCCGGGCTTCAATGAGGCCGAGGCGTGTGCGCCTCGGATGCATGCGCGCGATGTTCTCGACGGGGAGCAAGCTCCCGGCGGGCTTCAATGAGGCCGAGGCGTGTGCGCCTCGGATGCCTGGAGGGTCTTATTTCACCGCTCGCGAGATTGCCAAGGCTTCAATGAGGCCGAGGCGTGTGCGCCTCGGATGCCGGCCGGTCCTGATCGTCATGAACCCACTGGGTGTGTTGCTTCAATGAGGCCAAGGCGTGTGCGCCTCGGATGCATCGCCCATTACGCCAAGGGCGACTGCCTCATTCATTGCTTCAATGAGGCCGAGGCGTGTGCGCCTCGGATGCCCTGCCGCAGGCGGATATTTCCGACGATGTACAGAAGCTTCAATGAGGCCGAGGCGTGTGCGCCTCGGATGCTTCACGCCCGAAGGGCGTGACAAGCGTTCGGGTCATTTGCTTCAATGAGGCCGAGGCGTGTGCGCCTCGGATGCTCGAGGTGAGCGCGTCGTGCAGATGTTGGCGCGGCATGCTTCAATGAGGCCGAGGCGTGTGCGCCTCGGATGCCTCACGCACAGTGGAAGGAGAGCCTCATTTGAGAGAAGGCTTCAATGAGGCCGAGGCGTGTGCGCCTCGGATGCTGCGCGGCCTCGCGAACGATCCAATCTCCAAGATCCGCGGCTTCAATGAGGCCGAGGCGTGTGCGCCTCGGATGCTATTGCAGGCGCGCTGACGTTAGACTGGTGACGGTGGTTGCTTCAATGAGGCCGAGGCGTGTGCGCCTCGGATGC
>Ga0070738_10002689_pt1 | contig 25978 bp, 18 predicted proteins | sample Coa_R2_2_FD_66446 | JGI IMG/M metagenome (GOLD analysis project Ga0070738, IMG submission 66446) | Surface soil microbial communities from Centralia Pennsylvania, which are recovering from an underground coalmine fire - Coalmine... | ecosystem: Environmental > Terrestrial > Soil > Unclassified ...
GCAGGAATGTGGCCGGCATCCGGGGCATTTGCGCAAGCGGCTGGAGCCGCGTCCAATAGCGGCCCGATAGCCCTGCCGCCAGTTGACGTCACTGCCCCGGAACAAGGGCCCGCCTCGCCGGAGCAGGCCGCGCCGCCGCCGGTGACGCCGGCGGAAACCGGGGGCGGCCGGTTCACGGGCTACAGTGTTCCCGACGCATTTTCGGCAACGAAGACCGAGACACCGATCCTGCAAACCCCCGTTTCGATCCAGGTCGTTCCGCTCGAGACAATCAATGATCAGCAGAGGATCACCGTCCAGGATGCCATCATAGGAAATGTCAGCAGTGTCGCACCGGCTCCCAATGGTTTCCCGAGTACAACCAATTTCACCATTCGCGGCTTCAATACGTCGTCGAATGTCTATCAGAACGGTCTGTTGCTTCCCTATACCCAGAACATCGATACATCGAACATTCAGTCGATCGAAGTTCTGAAAGGTCCCGCCGCCGTGCTTTTTGGCCGCGTGGCGCCGGGCGGCCTCGTCGACATCGAGCTGAAACGGCCGCTGGATGTACCCTATTATTCGTTCCAGGAACAGGCGGGCTCCTTTGGATTAACTCGGACAACGATCGACGCCACTGGTCCGCTCACGGCCGATAAGACATGGCTTTACCGGATCAACGCGGATTTCATGCACACGAACTCATTCGTCGATTTCGTTAATGATCAAGATATCTTCGTCGCGCCAACGATCACCTATCATCCCATCGAGCAATTCCGGCTGAACATTGATGCGGAATATCAACATGTAACGAGCGTCGATAATCAACCGCAGTTCCCGGCGGTCGGCAACGCGCCCGCTCCGATTCCAATCAGCCGGTATCTCGAAGATCCCGCGGTTACGACGCTTTACCCGAATCAGTTTATCAGACGGTTCGCCGGGTTCGACTGGAAGTTTGACATTACTAACAATTGGAATCTCGTTAGCCGGTTCGCTTACGACAACATGCAGACATTCAATTCGCAGTTCTACTGGAATTGCATAACGACGTTTGCTCCTTACCCAGGATGCAAGGCTCCGAATAACACGTTCGGCGTCGGCGCAAACAATTTTCAGTTTGGCCCGGGTCATCAGAGATCGATTTCCGGAAATGTAGAGCTCCATGGGAAGTTCGAAACCGGTCCGTTGAACCATGCCGTGTTGTTCGGCATGGACACACTTAATTCCACAAGGGCATTCAATAATATTTATGACACAAACGCTCAGTCGCTCAATATTTTCGATCCGGTCTATAATGGGCCTAGTCTCGCCAGCCTGTACAAGCCTCAAAACGGTTTCGCTTTGATCAACACGCAGGAATGGAAAGGCGCCTATGTTCAGGACATGATCTCCGCCCTCAACGACAGTGTGCATCTTTTGATTGGCGGAAGATACGATTGGGCCGAGACGGGGAGTGGTGTTGCCTTCGGCAGCGCCAACGCAATGGGCCTCGCCAATCAGAAGTTCACGACGCTTCCAGACAGAGGCTTCAGTCCGCGCATTGGTCTCTTGTACCAGCCAGTTCCCTGGCTTTCATTCTATGGAAACTATACCCAATCGCTTGGCTTCAACAATGGCGCGGGTGCGAATGGACAGCCTCTTGCTCCGCAGCATGGGATTCAATGGGAAGGCGGTGCAAAAGCCGAATTTTTTGACAAGCGCCTTTCAGCGACCATGGCCTTTTATGATATTTTGGAAACGAATGTTCCTACGGTCATTCCGGGCAGTGTCTTGTCCAACTTGATCGGACTCGCGGAAAGCAAGGGGGTGGAACTTGATATCAACGGCCGCATCGACGCAAATTGGAGCGTGATTGCCAATTTCAGCTTTGATGATGCGCGGGTGAAACAGGGCTCGCCGTTCAATCCAGCCGACCCTCTTGATCTTGTTAATGAAAAACCGGTGACCGGAAATTTACTGCAGGGTGTTCCAGAATACATGGGGAATCTCTGGGTGAAATATGATGCGGCTGGCGAGTATCGCGGATTGAGCACGGCGGCCGGTGTTTCCCGGATCGGAGAGGCTCAAGGTGATCCAGCAAACTCGTTTCAGATGCCTGCCTATACGCTTCTAAGGGGGATGGCCGCTTACCGCTTCCCATACGCCGGATCGTTCATCACGGCGCAGCTCAATATCGATAACGCTCTCAACTCCACTTACTTCTATGGAAGTACGACTTATGTGAACAGATTCTCGCTCACACCAGGTGTCCCAAGATCGTTCCGCGGCTCCCTGCGGCTTGAGTTCTAGATCTTCATTGAGCAGCAGGAGCGGGCAAAAGGCCCGCTCCTGGAGGAGTTCCGGGTCTCCTTCCCTCTGAAGCAGGTTAGACGAATGATTCGAACCGAAGGCACAATGGCACAAATGTGCAGCGATATTTACGATGACGGCTTTTTTGCCCGGCGGAATGCCGCGCGGGCGCGGCTCGATGCCATAAACCCGCATTTGAAGCCGGGCGGCGAACCGTCCGATCCCCTGCGTGATCACTGGTATGGAACCATTTATGATCTCGCCGGGGATGATCCTGCCGCCATTCCCTGGGCGCGGCTCGCACCACATCCTCTTCTAACGCAGTGGCTCGCAAGAAATGGCTCCCTTGCAGGCAGGCGTGCCATCGATGTTGGCTGCGGCCTTGGCGACAATGCAGAGGCTCTTTCCGCGGCGGGTGCCGATGTGACGGCGTTCGATTTTATCCCGCGAGCCATCGAATGGGCAAAGCAGCGTTTTCTGGAAAGCCGTGTTCAGTTTCAGGTAGCCAATCTGCTGGAGGCGCCAGAAAAATGGCGCGGCACCTTCGACCTCGTCCACGAGTGTTACACGCTCCAGACCATGGGTGATGAGCTATTGCCACTGGCAGCAAAGGCTCTCGCTTCTTTTGTGACGCCGGGCGGTGTCCTTCTCGTGATCACTAGTGCGCGCGAAGAAGATGACCCGATCGTGACACCGTGGAGGCCGTTGAACCGCGAGCAGATCGAAGGTTTCGCCATCGATGGTCTCACGCTCGAAACATTGGAGGATATCGCTCCGGAAGATTACACGCCCCGCCATTGGCGGGCGGTGTTTCGCCGTTGAAGAGCAGCAATCCTGAATCGTCCCGCAGCATTTCTGCCGAAGAAGCTCATGACCATAAATGGATTCTCTTTAGCGCTCTCGAGTGCATCACGCGTCCTGCGGCAAAGTCTAATAAGCTTGTATTGCGTTGGGGGAATTACGACGCTCGGCCATTGCGCGGATACCATGGCCCCGGCGGGTGCCTCACCGGTCTCGCATGCGATTGCGGCGCATGGCGTGCCCGCTCTCCCTTCCGGTTTTGACCATTTCCCCTACGCAAATCCCGGCGCTCCGAAGGGCGGGCGGCTGCGCCTCGGCATGCTCGGGACCTTCGAAAATCTGAACCGGTTCAATATCAAATTCTTGAGAGCGCCCCTTTATCTCCTTGGCGCGGTCTATGAGAGCCTGATGACGCGTTCTCAGGACGAACCCAGCACATTTTATGGCCTGATCGCACAATCCGTCGAAATCGACGCTGCTCGTGAACATCTCACATTCCATCTTGATCCGCGAGCGCGTTTCTCGGATGGGGTTCCGATCACTTCGGCGGATGTTCTCTTTTCATTCGATCTTTTGAAAGCGAAGGGAATCCCTCAGCAAAGAGCAGCTCTCGAACTTGTCAGGGCAGCCGGCGCACCCGATGCCGCGACGGTCCGCTTCGATCTAACCGGAGCTGAGGATCAGGACTTGCCGAAAATTCTTGCCTCCCTGCCCGTATTACCTCAGCATGCGACCGACGCCGAGCATTTCACCGAGGCCACTCTGACACCGCCTGTTGCCTCCGGCCCCTATGTGGTCGCGGAAGTCAAGGCAGGCGAGCGCTTGGTCTTGCGCCGGAATCCGGATTATTGGGGCAAGGATCTCCCGGCCCGGCGCGGTCTTTATAACTTTGATGAGATCGATATCGATTATTTCCGCGACAGCGAAGCCCTTTTCGAGGCCTTCAAGGCAGGCCTTATCGATTATCGCGAGGAAACGAGCGTGGCTCGATGGATCAATGGCTACAACTTTCCTGCGGTACAGGAGGGGCAGGTTGTCAAGGAATCACTGCATCCCGGCCGGCCGGTTGGCATGGAGGGTTTCGTCTTCAACCTCCGCAAGGAAATATTCCGCGATGTGCGTCTTCGCGAAGCTATCGCCATGATGTTTGATTTCGAATGGGTCAACGCGAATCTTTTGTTTAACCTCTACTCGCGGACAAAAAGCTATTTCGATGAAAGCGAATTCTCGTCGTCGGGCCGCCCCGCAAGCATCGCCGAGCGCGCTTTGCTTGCGCGATTTCCAGGCGCCGTCCGGGAGGACATACTGGAAGGGCGCTGGTATCCTCCCGTTCATGACGGTTCAGGGCAAGATCGTGACATATCGCGGCGCGCTCAAGCTCTGCTCGCGGCCGCGGGCTACAAATATACGGATACAGGACTCTCCAAGGATGGGGTTCCGCTGCGATTCGAAATCATGGTGAGGAACCGCGACGAAGAACGCCTGGCATTGAACTTCGCGGCTTCGTTGAAACTTCTGGGCATTGATGCGGAGGTGCGCTCCTACGAGGAAGTACAATATAACCAGCGCAGGCAGAAATTCGAATTCGACATGATTGTGGCGCAATGGCTGCCCATCGCGTCACCCGGCCAAGAGCAGCGGTACCGCTGGGGTTCTGGCACGGTCAACGAGCAGGGAACGATGAACGAGGCGGGCGCATCATCGCCTGCGATCGACGCGATGATTGATGCCCTCCTCACCGCGTATAGCCATGATGATTATGTGGCGGCCGCGCGTGCGCTCGATCGTGTTCTGCTATCGGGATTCTATTTCGTGCCCTTGTTTCACACAACGGAGTTGTGGGTCGCGCATACGGCAAAACTCGTAAGGCCGGCGAGACTACCCAAATATCCCATGCTGCCTTTCGGCATGATCCTGGAGAGCTGGTGGTTCAATTGAGCCTGGCGCCGTGAGCTGGTGAGTTTTATCCCGAACCGGCCCTTGTGGATTTCTGCATTCCTGTCACACCCCGGCCTGAGAGCCGTACCCGCGCGGTACGTTTCTGACGGTCTTTACCGTATGTTCTTCCAGAAAAATTTTTTCTAAAGAATGGCGCAGCCTCACAGTCGTGAACGTTATACCTATGTGCTGTATATTGATCTTGGCATACGAGCTGTTCGTATGCTGTGACTGTATACACATTGACGGCAACCTTTAGTAGGAGATGGACATGGCTCTGAAGATCGTAAGGCGGATTGCCCTGAAGATCATCGGCCGCGCGGGAACCTGCTGCGGATCAAGCTGCGCCAGCTGAGGCGGCAACATGTGGCGCCGCCCGTCATGACGGGCGGCGTATCCGGGAAGGAGGAGCCAATCGTCATGCGTCTCGGCTTTAACTTCACTCTGAGCGACACTCGCGATTTGGTGCGCCGGCTCGTCGCGGAAAGGCACATAGATTATTGCGAGTTGTTGATCGATAATTTCCTCTGTGTACCTCCAGCCGAATTGGTCAAGACATTTGATTGCCCCGTCGGCTTCCACATCATGTTTTCGAAATTCCTGGAAAGCGATCCGGAGTTTTTAGCCGATTTTGCCAAACGGCTGCGCATCTATATTGATGCTCTTGATCCAATGTATGTCTCCGATCATGTTGCGTGCTTCTCCTTCAAGGGAAGGAGCTTCTTTCATCTGGGCGAAATCGACTACGGAAACGTATACGGCTTGGTGAGGAGTAGAGTTGGGCTGTGGCAGGACATGGTTGGCCGCCAGCTTTTCCTCGAAAACTATCCGTCCATCATGGATGGCGGCCGCGAGGCGCCAGAGTTTTTCGAGCGATTAATGCAAGATACCGGGGCAGGTGTTCTTTTCGATGCTTCAAATGCCGTCTGTGCGATGCATAATTGCAAGCTTCCTCTTCAGGCGTGGGATACGATCATAGCTCAAAACAGGCATTTTCATGTTGCCGGCTATAGGCTCTCCCTGACCAAACCCTATATCTGCCTCGACACCCATGCCGAGGAGTTGACCGAAGATACCTGCGGCTTTCTGGCTAGCCGCCGGATGCTGTTCGACAAGCCGGATGCAACGCTCACCTATGAGCGGGATGACAACATTGAGTATGACTCCATCGTTGCCGACTTGCGGCGGCTGCGTGACATATTTGTCCCAATCGAAGAGATATCCCAGAATGCTTTCATCCCGGCCATGTGAACGCGATTGCGATCTCTTTGAGGCTATGACCTCGCCCTCGAAACTGATGGAGTATCCGAGGGACTCGCGCGCTTTTTCCAGAATTGATGCAAGCCTGCGCGCTTACTGGCATACATTATTTGACATCTGTCCGGAGCTTCTCGCCCTATCTGGAGAAGACGGGATGTCAATTTTCCGCCCCTTTATGGAATGGGCAGAACAACAGGAGCTCACATTCTCTTGGACTTATTATCTCTGGGTTTATGTGTGGCTCGAACAGTCTCAATTCCGGGACCGCTTGAACAATGATCTGCTCATATCGCTAATGGGTGCGGCGGCCGCCCGCTGGGCGATTCTTGATCGCGGCCTGGACTGCGGCATCGTGCTGGGTTGCGACAAAACCATGAACCTCGTCGCCGGCTGGAAGTGCCACACGGTCCATGTGGGCCGGGAGGTTGAACTCATCGAGCTCGATGAGTCTCCTTCGCTTCCCCCGGGCCGCTTCGGTTTCTTTACGGTTGCAAATTTCGAGCTCGGTGTTTTCCCTGGCTGGCAGGCCATTCCAAAATGATTGAAAAAAGCTTTTGGAATGGCTTTTTTCCTCTACTGCTAACGTTCGCCGCCGCGCAACTCACGATTCAGGCAGATATTATCATGCTTGCAAGGCTGGGCGCGGGTGCACCATCCGCTTATGCGATGCTAATGAGGGTAGCTCTGCTCGATTTTGTGTCAATCGCCGCAATTGGGGCAGTCACATCGATTTTTGTTTCGGCAGCTGCCCGGAATAATCACTTCGCCGAGACGATTCGACAGATTTCGGCCCTTACTGTAGCGCTCGGCGCCGCAGCCGGTGTACTCGGAGTTTTTCTTTATCCGCGCATAGTCGGAATGCTGGCTGGTGCAAGTGAGATTGCGGCCCTGGCCCGGAATGCAATCATCTGGTACGCACTGGCCGCGCCATTCCGGTTTTTTGCAAGCAGCGGTGCCTTCGCCCTCCATGCTCTCGGGCGGGGAGTGCTGGTCATACGCTGGAAATTGATCGAGGTGGCGCTGAAGGCAGGTGCGAATCTGCTTTTCATTGATGCTTTCCTGTTTGGCTTCACGGGTTGTTTTATTGCCGGGTTTGTTATCTCGGTTATATCCGCGTGCTGGTTTTATCGTCAGCTCCAGCTGCGCGGTCTGCGTTGGCCAGGCAGAGCGGAACGATCCTTCACTCTCACATTCTTGCATTCATTGTTCTGGGAGGCGCAGCGCAATCTTTCTCCCCAGCTAGCTCTTTTTGCGTCCTTCGCTCTTTTCGCCGCGCCTTGGCTTGGGCACGCCGGCCATCATCGCCTCGACCCCTATGCTACGGGTCAGATTTTGATGCTCTTCATTCTCGCGCCAATGGCTGCATTGACCCGCTTCCTCGCGTTTCGCTTGACCGGGCGGCCTGGGCCCGAAATTGATTCCATTGCAAAAACTCTATGGATATTTGGCATACCGCTCAGCGCCATCTGCGCATTGATCGTATTCTTGAGCAGCGATTGGCTCGGGCATGCAATATACCGGCAGCAAGGGCCATGGTGGTCGGCCCTCGTTCAGGCGCTTTCGATCTTGCTGCCGCTGCGTTATGCAGCAAACATCATGCGGGCGGTTTTGCAGGCGCGGGGATCTTTTGCGGCAGCCGCCGCTGCCGATATCCTGACGCCATGGCTCGCTGGAATACCCTTGATCGCCGTTGGCCTCTATCTTGATTGCCCAGTCATCGCTTATTTGTCGTTCACCATACCCGAGGCAATTTGCATCGCGTGGTTATGGTACGCTCTAAGCACACCGCGCCGCCTGGGGGCGAGCGTGCTCAATTACCGGCATGGAATGCCGCCGCGAGAAGGTTTGATTTCAGACAAACACCAGGGGCGCCGCAAATCAGGGAGTGCGCGTTCTGCCTTAAGAGTATTTTAGAGCCAGACAAGTCCAGCTGTGATCAATCCGCATTTTCTTGAAAAGGTTTTAAGGCATGACCATTTATCACACGCCGGTATTGATTGCCGGAGCAGGGTTCGCGGGGCTTACCGCGGCGGTGCTTCTTGCTTTTCGCGGCGTTCCTTGCACGCTGGTTGAACGCCATGCCTCGACGTCTCGCTATCCAAAGGCGCGAGGTATCAATCCTCGCAGCCTGGAGCTGCTGCGCGCCGTCCCTGGGCTTGAAGCTGATTTGCACAAGGTTAGCCGCGCAGCGCCGCATGACGCTACGATAGCGATCGCGGAAACCGTAACGGGGCGCGTGATCGCAACCTTCCCGCCTACCCGATGCGGCAGGATGATGGACCTCTCGCCGTCGACGATCTGCAGGGCCGGGCAAGACCGTGTAGAAGCCGTTTTGCTCCGGTATGCGAGGTCTCTTGGCGCAGACGTGAGATTTTCAACCACGCTTTGTGAAATTAATCTGGATCGAGACGGTGTACGTGCAGCGCTGCGTACAGATGACAACGGCAAGATCGATGTTCTTGCAGACTATCTCATCGCTGCAGACGGCAGTGCCAGTTTCGTGCGGCAAACACTTGGCATCGAAATGCACGGAGAAGGCAGGCTGGCCCACCTCATGTCGATATTTTTCGAAGCAGATCTCAGCATTCCCATGCAAGGGCGCGGTTTCGCGCTATATTATCTTCGAAACTCTAACTTTACGGGTGCCTTCGTCAGCTGTGACGATCCGAGGCTTGGTCAAATCCATGTTGAGTATGACCCAGCAGAGACTGGCGCGGCCGTGTTCAATACCCGGCATTGCGAAAAGCTCATCCGTGCGATGCTTGGCATGCCAGATCTCGACGTTAAAATACTCGGCATCCGTCCATGGACAATGTCGGCACTGCTCGCTTCTCGAATGAGGGAGGGGCGGGTTTTTCTCTCGGGGGATGCGGCGCACATTGTTCCGACCGTGGGCGGGCTTGGCGGCCAGACAGCGATTCAGGATTCCGCGGACCTCGCATGGAAGCTTGCATTGGTGCTCAGGGGAGACGCGGGCAGCGCCCTGCTTGATACTTACGAGACCGAACGCCGGCCTGCCGGGAAGCTCGCCGTAGAACGCGCCCTCGCAAACTATGTTGAACGTCTGCGGCCCGGCCGCAGCACCGATTTGCCAGTGTCTCCAATAGAATGGGATACGGTTAGCGCCGCCATGGGGTATCGATATCACTCGGCTGCCATTCTGAGCGATCCGGGGGATGACGGAAGCCTGGCGGAGGATCCCCGGCGTCCCACCGGACGTCCTGGGACACGCCTCCCGCATGTGTCGATCCTCTGCGGCGGCCGCCTGATCTCTACGCATGATCTGATCGGAAATGGGTTCGTGCTTCTCGCCGGTCCAGATGCTGTGCCTTGGGAAGATGCAGCGCGGCATATTTCTGCACGGTCCGGCGCACCGCTGGCGGCCTATCGAGCCGGGGCGGGTACCGAAGACAAAGTCTTTTTGGAGCGGACCGGGATAGAAACGAATGGTGCCTTGCTTGTCCGGCCTGATGGTTTCATTGCTTGGCGTTCACGCGCTGCTCAATCCTCCCCAACTGAAGTGCTCGAAGGCGCGCTTGCTCGCATACTCTGCCGCGGCATGTCCAGCCAGAAGTATGCGGCATGAGCAAAACTTATCACACTTTCGCAAGCCATGGGAAAATCGAAGCCGGGAGCAATAGGGACCCGCCATTCAAAGACGCGCTGCTACTGTTACAAGGCACCCCAGCCAAAATCCTTGCCGAGCAGCCTATAGAGATCTTCATTGTAGGGGCGGAAGAATTCAATCAGTCTGGAACGTGTGGCGTCCGCCAAAACTCCCGGCGGGCCCGAATTCCGCTCTTCAATGACGAGCGGTTCCACTGGAGGAACGCCGAGAAAGCTGTAAATCCTTTTCGTTACACACTGTGGATCCCGGAAGAGTTCAGCGGCATCGACAATGAAGACGCGCTCCTTGCCAAATTCGGCAAGGAGCACGCGAAGAAAAGGGGCATAGATGCTGTGCTGCAAATATCCCGTGCGCACGCCGGAAAAGGCTGGGATTCCGATTCCACCTCCGCGGATCGCTTCTTGTTCGGTTTCAACAATGGTTTCGAAATCCGGGATCCCTTTCCAGAGAGGATCCACGATTTTATGGCTGATAGATCGTTGCTGATCCCACCGCCAATGCGAAAATACCCGCTCGACCGGATCGCGGAGAACAACCACCACCCGCAGATTTGGAAACATCGACTTGGCCAGGAATATCCAAAGGAGATTAGGCATTATGGGCGTGCAATACCCTGTGATAGCGCCACCGTTTTCCCGCTGGGCGGCCCGTTGCGCGCTGTGTGATGGGAAGTATGCCATCAGTTCGCGCATCGTCGCGGGAAATGAGATCTCCTTCGCTAGCGGAAGCACCATATGCGGATGCTGAAAAATATATGATGACAAAAACGACGTTCCTGAACGTACCGCCCCAATCGATGCAAAAGATGGCATCATTCGCCGGCTGGAAGTCATCGAACGTGCCAACACCCTCCATTTCGGCGGCTTATAAAAATAATAGGGCTGGAAATTCCACTCTACCTTGGATCGAGCAGTTTGCCAGAAACCGCCGAGACCCGCACGCCGTTTGAACTCACGGTAAGGAGTTTGAAGCGTTTCAACTCTTTGCGGGTCCACAGTCAAGATTGATTCAGGGGAGTTGTTTATGGATGTATCGGCTGGAAGAACGGTCATTTACAAGATCTCCGTTTCCATCGTTATCCGGTCACTGGCGAGATTGTGGTTTGGTGTGCCTGATAACGGACCGGTATGGCTGCGGACGCCATGGTTTGCGGTAGGCATTCTTTTTCTGCGTTCGCCGCCAGAAATAGGTGCAGACTTAAGCAAGCTCGCGCTAGCGAGAGACCAATCCTGATCGCTTTTTCGATTATGAGGCGAGGCCCTCGTGGATTTCAGGCCGCTTTTCCCTAGCAGGTAATACGATGACAGCCAGGAAAGAAGAGTCTTCAAATCACCTTCCCCTCGATTCGGCAGTTTCGATCGTCAAGCGAAAATCCTCCCCTTGGTGGGCCGGGTATCTCCTTGTAAGTCCGCTGCGCAGGCTTGTACATGACCCGTCAAAAATCCTCGCACCCTATGTTTACTCTGGAATGACCGTTCTTGAGCCAGGTCCTGGAATGGGTTTTTTCACGATCGAGATCGCGCGTCTTACAGGCCCCGCCGGCCATGTGATAGCCGTCGATGCCGAGCCTCGAATGATCGAAGGACTCAAACGCCGCGCACGCAAGGCCGGGCTGCTCGACACTATTGACGCGCGTTGTGCTTCTCCTCAGTCCATGAAACTTGACGGGCTCGATGGGACCGTCGATTTCACTTTCGCCTTCGCCGCTGTTCACGAAATGCCGTCACCGTCCAACTTCTTCGCCGAGGCGGCGCGCGCGATGAAATCCGGGGCAAAGCTCCTTCTTGCCGAGCCCGACGGGCACGTCTCGAAAGAGAGGTTCGACCGGGAACTCGCGGCCGCCTGGGAGAATGGGTTCATCCTTGACGGCCGCCCCCATATAGATGGAAGCCTCACCGTTCTCTTACGCAAACCAGGGTTGGCTGACTAAAAAAGCCTCTGACCTAGGAAAGTGATCAATATTTGATCACCGCTGGCGCCAGTCCGCCTAAATCAAACTTGTAGTTAATGCCAACCCGGGCGATGTCGAAAGTGGTACCGCCAATCGTATGGATGAGCTGCTGGCCGGGATGCGAGGTCCCCGGGTTGAATGTCGAGAAATTAGTGGTACCGAAATCGGCGTGGAGATATTCCGCCCTGATTGTCCAATTATTGGTGAGAGCATATTCGATACCGCCTCCAATGGCCCAGCCTGCCAGCGTCCGGCTGATACTCCCGGCGTGGCATGCATGGAAGCCATCTGCGCCGTATGGGCAAGGAGCGTCGATATAAGTCCAATCAAGCGACCGCGAAAAGTCCTGCCCCGTTACCGCAAGGCCGCCAGTCGCATAAATAAGAACACGGTCGAATGCATAGCCGATCCGGCCGCGGATCGTCGCGAATGGCTGATAGCTCACCTCATCGACATCATGGATGAGTTTACGTGGTCTGAAATGTGTCGTAAATCCTGTCAGATAGCCTGAGTCGCGCGTAGAACTTGCATCGAGACCTTCCACATCGCCTTCGAGTCCCAGGACATAGTGATCAATCTGAAAATTATATCCGATTTGACCGCCGCCGATTACTCCGCTCGGATGCATCGAGCCGGTGCTCACGATAGCCGCCTCAAAGGGTGCCGTGCTGCCAGCGCCCCACTGCGAAAGATTTGGCGCATAGGCCGATACAGGATCGTTTCCCCAGACATAGCCGACGTTCAAACCCGCATAAAATCCAGTCCAACTGAAGACCGCTGGAGCCGTCAAGACCGGCGGTGAAGCGGGATAGGAAAAATCTGCCGCGAAGGCCATTGGACCTGCAAGAACCGAAGCAACCGCGGGAGCTAGAGGGGTGAGGAGCCGCGCATTCTTTCTCATGACTGCTTTCCTTGACAGAGTAAAAGCGGAAGGCGCAGAGCACCTCGTGCGGCAGAGCAACTGTTCCTTGGCTGCCTTCTCAGGTATGCGCGTTCCGTTACATCTGACGTTCGAGCCGCACAAATCCGTCACGGTTAGGAAAGCGGCATTGGAAAAAGAAGTTTCGTGATAAAAATAACACATGAGCAATGATGCTGCGTCCGAAGGAGGATTGTCACGTTAAGCAGGGTTGGTGCAGCAGCCAAATTTGCATCAAGATAGAGGAATGAAATGTATTAGCTGAGACTCGATCTGACAGACGGTGCCTGGACTCGCGATCGGTTTTAGTGTCCGGCATCGTCAGGCTGTGATCATTTTCTCCTTCGCATAGGTATTGCATCAAGGAGGTCTGCATCGGCGTTTTACCAAAGCACCATCGCCTTGATGTGGCCTTTGCTCATTGTACTCTTGGATCCAACTACTCTAGAGCGGCGGATTGAACGAAGCCGCTATCGCGGCGGGAACGGCGAGTTCGCGTGATTAGCCTCCTGTCTGAGAGGATTTGGGCGCCGCAACCCAGCCTCAGACAGAAGGTTCCAGATGACAGGTATCAGCCCTCTGCGCCGCCGCATGATCGAGGACATGACGGTCCGCAATCAGCCGCCGTCCCATAGCGTGCAATTGCACGCAGCATGGCCGACACTGCATGGATGGCGGCTGGTTCGGTTTGCGGGCCGGGCGCGTGCCGCCGGGCAAGCCAAGCTGGATCACTGTAGGTCAGCCATACCGTACCGCTCCCCTCCTCCCAGACCATCGCCTTCAGGGGAAGGCTGATGCCCGCGCGCTGACAGGCCTGCATGAGCGCGGCGTCTGCCGCGGTACCGCCGAAAAGCAGCAACGTCGCCAGAGGCGATGCCGCTCCCGCCTCTGTGGCTTCCGCGGGGTGGTTGATCTTGGCGAAAAGCGTCAGGCCCTTTGCGGCGAGATCCGCTTCGATCCGCGCGACCGTGGCTTCAGCTGTGTGATCGCTGCGGATGCTGATGAGACCGTCCTCCGGCATAATGTCTTTCCGAGGATTGCGATAGCTTCTACGATGGCTTTCGTGGAGGCCAGCAGCCGATGTGCCGCTTCCAAGCTCCTTTTAGCGCTTCAAGACTTTATTCCGAAGCAAGCGATTGGCAGGTGCATCCCGCTTCGAGCCGATGCGCCGGCGTGCCGCCCGCCTTCCTTTTAGCAGCCCCGGCCGGGCTTGAGGGGGCGCGCTTTCGCGCATCAGCTCGAAGCGGAGCGCGCCCGCGAGCGGCGCCGCTTCCATGAGTCTGACCGAGACGATATCGCCAAGCCGGTGGATTTGGCCGGTGCGTGAGCCGATCAGCGCGTGGCGCACCGGATCGTGCCGGAAAAAATCATCTCCGAGCATGCTGGCTGGAATGAAGCCGTCAGCACCCGTTTCATCAAGCTTGACGAAAAGCCCGGCGCTCGACGCGCCCGAGATCCGGCCCTGGAAAACCGCGCCGATCTGGCCGGCGAGATGGGCCGCGATCAACCGTTCAGATGTCTCGCGTTCGGCCGCCATGGCACGGCGTTCGGCAGCCGAAATTGCCGCCGCGATTTCGGCAAGTTCCCCGCTGCCGGAATAGGCTGCGCCATCCGGCCCAAGCTGCAGCGCATGAATCAAGGCGCGATGGACGATGAGATCGGCATAACGGCGGATAGGGGAGGTGAAATGTGCATAGCGGCGCAGGTTGAGGCCAAAGTGGCCGTAATTCTCGGCGGAATACTCAGCCTGCGCCTGGGTGCGCAGCACAATTTCATTGACGATATGCTCATTCTCCGTGTCCTTGACGCGGGAGAGGATACCGTTGAACTGCGCGGCCCGCAGCACTTGCCCCTTCGCAAGCTTGATGTTGATCGAGGCCAGAAACTCCGCGAGATTGTTCAGTTTTTCGAGCGATGGCTCATCGTGCACGCGATAGACGAAAGCCTGCCGTTTTGCCTCAAGTGTTTCGGCTGCGGCCACATTCGCGAGGATCATATATTCCTCGATGAGGCGGTGCGAATCGAGCCGCGGGGGCGTCACCACGGATTTGACCGCACCCTTCTCATCAAGAAGAATCTTCCGTTCAGGGAGATCGAGATCGAGGGGCCCGCGCTTCCGGCGCGCGGTTTTCAGGGCCTCATAGCCTTCATAGAGAGGTATGATGACGGAGTGGTGCAGCGCCTCCATCGCCCCGCCGGGGCCGTGATCGCGCAAGGCCTGTGCTTGGCGATAGGAGAGTTTCGCCGCCGAGCGCATCATCACACGATGAAAGCTGTGGCGGAGCTTGTGGCCGTCGCCTGCGATCACGATGCGGGCAGCAAGGGCTGGCCGGTCCTCGCCAGGCCGAAGTGAGCAAAGGTCATTTGATATCCGCTCCGGCAGCATTGGCACGACCCGGTCAGGGAAATAGACTGAATTGCCGCGCTCCCGCGCTTCTTTGTCGAGCGCCCCGCCGCAAGCCACGTAAGCGGCGACATCGGCGATCGCTATGCGCAAAATAAAACCGCCTGGGTTGGCCGGATCGGCATCGTGCTCGGCATGAACAGCATCGTCATGATCCTTGGCGTCTTCCGGGTCGATGGTGACGAACGGAACCGCCCGCCAGTCCTCGCGGCTGGAAAGGCTTGCCGGCCGTGCCCGCTCCGCCTCGGCGATCGCCTCCGGGCGAAAAACATACGGAATGCGGTGCGTGTGAATGGCAATCAGGCTTATCGCCCTTTCGCTGTCGAGGGTGCCGAGCCGTTCGCGCACTTTCGCCGCAGGAAGACCGAGGCGTCCCGGGCGCAAGAGTTCGATGGCAACGAGATCGCCGTCACGCGCCGGGCCTTCGTCGCCTGCGGCAACCGCCAATTCGCCGCGATTGATGCTTTTCTTGTCGACCGGCACGATACGGCCGCCGCCGTTTGGGCTTGCGCGAAAAATCCCCAGAACCTGGACCTTCGCGCGCGGCAGAAGTTTCACGACACGGCCGGTATAGGCGGGCTCTCCCGTCTCCGCGCCATGCACAGGTTCCACCCGCAGCAAGGCGCGATCGCCCACCGCCGGGGCAGGCGCTCCAGGCTTCGGCCTCGCCTTAGTCATCAGCAAGATCCGGGGCGCCGGCCCCTCTGAGCTGTTCCATTCGGCGGGCGTAGCGAAAAGATCGCCGTCTGGGCCGCGTGCGGTTACATCGGCAAGGACGACCGCTGGCAGAAGACCTGGCTTATGCAGGCTCTTGTGCCTGCGCTCGATCCTGCCCTCGGCTTCGAGATCCTTCAGCATCCGTTTGAGGGCGATCCGGCCGGCTCCCTTGATGTTGAAGGCCCGGGCGATCTCCCGTTTGCCGATTTTACCTGGCGCCTTGGCGCCGAGCGCTTCGTGCTCGCGGGCGATAAAGGCAAGAACCTCCGCCCGTGATGGCAGATCTTCGCCGCCTGATTGCGTGTATCCGGCGATGTTTGAGCCGGATCCCCTGGTGCCGGCGGATTTCTTCACGCTTGGCTGGCCCTTTTCGATTTTGGCGCTGCTGGTTTCGCCGCAGATTTGCTTTCGGATTTGGCTTCAGATTTGCGCGCCGGTTTTGCGGTGACTGCCTTTGCGGCTCCCTTAGGGGCCGCTTTTTCCTTTTTTGCGGTTCCGCCGCCTTTGCCCGCTGCTTCCTTATCTTCGATCAAGCGTATCGCTTCTTCAAGGGTGATCGTTTCGGGCGAAAGGCCGGCTTTCAGGGTCGCATTGATCTTGCCATAATTCACATAAGGCCCAAAGCGCCCGCTCCGCACGGTGACCGGCCCGCCCTGCGGATGTTCCCCAAGAAGGCGGCCCTGAATCGCCTTGGCTCCCGTGCCCTCTGCTTTCGCGGCAAGCAGGGCGATGGCATCCTCGAGCGTTAATGTGGTGGGATCGGCGTCGCGCGGCAATGTTGCGTTGATTTTGCCATAGTTGACATAGGGGCCATAGCGCCCGGCCTTGACAACCACCTTGCCGCCCGCGGGATGCTCGCCAAGTTCGCGCGTGGGCGCGCTCGCGCTGTCGCCGAAGCGGCGCCCGGTCAAGCCGCTCTCCTTGGCAACAATGAGATCGATCGCGCGATTGCCGCCGATGGCTAAAATATCCTCGTCCTTGCCGATGTTCGCATAGGTCTTGCCATGCTGCACATAGGGACCGAAGCGGCCGATCCCCGCGAGAATCGGTTCCTTCGTCTCGGGATGCTTGGCGACCTCGCGCGGCAGAGAAAGCAAGCCAATCGCCTGATCGAGGGTGATTTCGTTTGGGTCAATCGTCTTCGGCAGAGAGACTCGCTTGGGTTTTTCGCCGCCGCCTTGCTGGACATAGGCGCCAAAGCGGCCATCCCGCAAGGAGATCTCCTCGCCGGTCACGGGGTCGTTGCCCAAAACCCGCGTCCCGGAGCGTTCGCCATTGGCGCCATCCGCACTGGTGTCCGCGAGCGTACGGGTAAATTTGCATTCGGGGTAGTTCGAGCAGCCAATGAAGGCGCCAAATTTGCCGAGCTTCAGCGAAAGCTGGCCGCTGCCGCAGGATGGACAGGCGCGCGGGTCCGAGCCATCTTCCTTGGCGGGGAAAATATGCGGACCTAGAAGCTCGTTCAGGCTGTCGAGCACCTGCGCCGTGCGCAGATCCTTGGTGCCATCAAGGGCACTTGAAAAATCCGCCCAGAAGTCACGCAGAACCTGCTTCCAGTCAAGCTCGTGATTGGAGACAAGATCAAGCTGCTCTTCGAGTGCCGCGGTGAAATCATAGCTGACATAGCGGGTGAAAAAGGCCTCTAAGAAGGCTGTCACGAGGCGGCCCTTGTCTTCGGGGACGAGCCGCTTCTTTTCGAGACGGACATAGGCGCGGTCGCGGAGAAGCGCGAGCGTTGAAGCATAGGTCGAAGGCCTGCCGATGCCGAGCTCTTCCATGCGTTTGACGAGCGTTGCCTCGGTAAATCGCGGCGGCGGCTCGGTGAAGTGCTGGCTTGCTTCGATCTTGTCCTTGCTCAGCGCCTCGCCCTCGCGCATCTCGGGCAGGCGGCCGCCATCCTCCTCGTCCTCATCGTCGCGGCCTTCCTGATAAAGCTTCAGAAATCCGTCGAAGCGGATGACTTGCCCCGTGGCCCGCAGGCTGAGCTTTCGCTCGCCAGCCTGTGCCAGAATATCGGCCGTGGTGCGTTCGAGATCGGCGGATTCCATCTGGCACGCGATGGTGCGCATCCAGATCAGTTCGTAGAGCCGCATCTGGTCTGCTTCGAGGCTGCCTGAGACTTCCCTGGGCAGCCGGGTGAGGTCGGTCGGGCGGATGGCCTCATGCGCTTCCTGGGCATTCTTGGCCTTCACGGTGTATTTGCGCGGGGCCTTCGGGACATAGTTTTCACCAAACTCCTTGCCGATCACGCTGCGGGCGCCCGCGATGGCTTCCGGTGCGAGATCGACGCCATCGGTGCGCATATAGGTAATCAGTCCCACTGTCTCGCCGCCAATTTCGACACCTTCATAAAGCCGCTGGGCGATCTGCATGGTCCGGGCCGGCGCAAAGCCGAGCTTGCGGGAGGCCTCCTGCTGGAGCGTCGAGGTTGTGAAAGGCGGCGGCGGATGGCGTTTTGCGGGCCTTGCCTCGATGCCCGCCACCGAGAATTTGGCGGCATCGAGGCTGGCCTTGAAGGCTTCCGCTTCTGCTCCTGTGCCGATGTCGAGCCGGCTAAGCCGCTTGCCATCGGCCCCCGTGAGGCGGGCGATGAAAGGCGCTCCGGCAGCGGTCCGCAAATGCGCGGCAATCGACCAATACTCGCGCGTAACGAATTTTTCGATCTCGAGCTCGCGGTCGCACACGAGGCGCAAGGCGACGGACTGCACCCGCCCGGCCGAGCGGGCGCCCGGCAGCTTGCGCCATAGCACCGGCGAGAGGTTGAAGCCCACAAGATAGTCGAGCGCGCGGCGGGCGAGATAGGCATCGACAAGGGCGGCATCGATCTCGCGCGGATTTTTCATCGCTTCGAGGATCGCGGATTTGGTGATCGCGTTGAAAACAACCCGCTGGACGGGTTTGGTGCCGAGGATCTTTTTGGCCTTCAGGACCTCGAGAACATGCCAGGAAATCGCTTCTCCCTCGCGGTCCGGGTCGGTTGCGAGAATGATCCGGTCGGCGCCTTTTACTGCTTTGGCTATTTCGGCCAGCCTCTTGGAAGACTGCGAGTCAACGTCCCAGACCATGGAGAAATCATGCTCGGGATCGACGGAGCCATCCTTTGCGGGCAGATCGCGAACGTGGCCATAGGAAGCATAGACCTCATAGCCTTTTCCGAGATATTTGGTGATCGTCTTGGCCTTCGCAGGCGATTCGACGATAACGACATTCATGCAAAAGTCCTCGTTTTCAAATTCCGGCCGCCGGGTGCCGCGGCCAATCCCGGCGAGCGGCAGTCCTCACAGCCGCAAAGTTTGAGCCGGAGCTTGGCTTGAATAGGCGCCGCGAGGATGGGGGAGCGCGAGCCTATAGTCAAATGAGGGCTAGGAAATGGCAACGCTCAAGTATGTTGATTCAAGACCGCGCCTTCGGCTGCCGCGGAGGCGAGCCGTCATCACTAAATCAGAGATGTGGAGAAGCCACCCTCGAATTACAAATTACAAATTACAAATAATGACGAAAATATAGATGATGGAAATGATTAAAAGACACGAAGATGGTTTTTGCGGGGCAGCCGGGTGCCGCATATGGCGCATGTCTAAACGGCGGCTTGGCGGCACGCCGCCGTTCAGGGACAGGCGCAAAGCAGCGCCGGGACATTTCTCGGGTCTTGTGACCTAGCGGATCTGTCCGGCCAACACCTGCCCGCTATTTTTTTATGGGAAGACTTTGCAGCTTACCCGCCGCAGCATCGCCCTCGGGAGCGATTTCAAAAGCGTATGTGCTTCCAGCCGAGCCGATCGGGAAATCGACGGTCCTGCCGCCATTGCCGTCGGCGTCCGTCCGGACACTCCCAAGCCCGCGGACGCATTTCAACGAAATCCGGTAATTCGTGTTGGGACTCATGCCAACCAGACGGATGCCGGCCGTGGAGGATTCTTCCGTCGCACGGGCGATCGTCACCGAGCCGCCGAGCGGGACCGAGCCATTGTCGGTGACGTTCTCGTTTGTGCAGCTTCCTTCATCCTGACGGACGAGTGCCACCGTCACGGCGGTCAAGGAAGAAAGAGGAAGCTGAACCGGGCAAGCCGTGCCATCCCGCGCCGAGATCGTGTAGGAATAAGCCTTATCGCCGCTGTCGGCTTTTTTGACCTCGCCCACCACCGCATCGGGCCCGGCGTCATCGGCCGAAGCAAAATCGGCGTGCTCATTGTACCAGCAAGTCAGAGGCTTATTTGCCGCGAATGCGGAACTTCCAGCCGTCAAGAGAGCCACGCCCGGCAATATTTGTTTCCATATTCTTTTCATCGTGTGCCGATCTTTAATGTTTCTTTCCCAGCAACGCTTAAACTAGGTCCCCTCCGAAAAGGCAAGGAGGCAAAGGTTTCAGATTGTCACATTTTCATGAGCATCCGCCGCAATTCCCGCGAAAAACGTGGGAAATAGCGGCATATTCCCGATTAAACTATTGTGACAAAGGCGTTCGAAGCCCTATAGATCGGGGCCGATGGTTTATTCGTCCAGAAAGCCCCAATTTCCCCACCGGCATCTGCTCGGAATCGAGGGGCTTTCTCCCCTCGACATCGAAATTCTCCTCGATCTTGCGGAAGAGGCGATCCAAGTGTCGCGGCAGGTCGAGAAAAAACGCGCCACTTTGCGGGGCCGCACCCTCATCAACCTGTTTTTCGAGGCCTCGACGCGAACGCAATCCTCCTTCGAGCTCGCTGGCAAGCGGCTGGGCGCGGACGTCATGAATATGTCGGTTGCGACTTCGAGCGTCAAAAAGGGCGAGACCTTGATTGACACGGCGGTGACGCTGAACGCGATGCGCCCCGATATCATCGTCGTACGTCATGCGCAGGCGGGTGCCGTGCATCTTCTGGCAAAAAAAGTCGATTGTGCTGTCGTCAATGCAGGCGATGGCGCCCATGAACATCCAACCCAGGCCCTTCTCGATGCGCTCACGATCAGGCGCAACAAGGGAACAATCAAGGGGCTCACGGTCGCGATCTGCGGCGACATCCTCCATTCGCGCGTTGCCCGCTCCAACATCCTCTTGCTTTCGGCGCTCGGTGCCCGGGTGCGCGCGGTCGGACCTTCGACCTTGCTGCCTCCGGGGATCGAGCGCATGGGCGTCGAAGTCTTCCGGGACATGCACAGGGGCCTTGACGGCGCCGACATCGTGATGATGCTGCGCTTGCAGCGCGAGCGGATGAAGAGTGCCTTCATTCCCTCGGCCAAGGAATATTTCCGTTTCTTCGGTCTTGACGAGGCAAAGCTCGAACATGCAAAGCCGGACGCTCTTGTCATGCATCCAGGTCCCATGAACCGCGGCGTCGAGATCGATTCCAGTGTCGCTGATGGGGAGAGGAGCCTTATCCGCGAGCAGGTCGAAATGGGAGTTGCCGTGCGCATCGCCGTCTTGGAGGCTTTGGCGCAGCATCTGCCAAACGGCTGAAAGAGGGATCCCGCGTGAAACATTCCTCGGCCTCTCCTCATGCTGCCACCTCGTCCATTGCCCATCAGCCGCTCGCGCTCGTCAATGCACGGCTGATCGACCCCGCAAAGGGGACGGAGTCAGCCGGCGGTGTCCTCATCGTCGATGGCTTGATCCGTGATGTTGGTTCCGCCGTTACCCCGGCGGATCTTCCGGCCCATGCCCGGATCATCGATTGCGAGGGGGATTGCGTGGCGCCGGGCCTCATCGATATGCGGGCCTTCATCGGCGAGCCGGGGGCCGAGCACCGCGAGACCATCGCGACAGCGACGATGGCGGCGGCGGCGGGAGGCGTCACGACGATCCTTGCACGTCCCGACACGAGTCCGCCAGTCGATGAGCCTGCGGTCGTGGATTTTCTTCTCCGGCGCGCGCGCGATACCGGCCGCGTCCGGGTGCTTCCCTCGGCGGCCTTGACGGCAGGCGTCAATGGCGCGGAAATCGCCGAGATTGGCTTATTGCAACTCGCGGGGGCTGCCGCTTTCAGTGATGGCGCGCGCTCGATCCGCAACGCGCGTGTCCTGCGCCGGGTGATGCAATATGCGCGCGACTTCGATGCCCTCATCATCCATCACGCGGAAGATCCCGATCTGGCCGAAGGTGTCATGAACGAGGGTGAATTCGCCTCGCGTCTCGGCCTTGCGGGAACGCCGCGCGAGGCGGAGGCCATTGTGCTCGACCGCGATATCAGGCTCGTGAGGCTGACGGGTGCCCGCTACCACGCGGCGCTTGTCACGACGGAGCTGTCCCTAGAGATTATCGCCAAAGCGAAAGCCGATGGCTTGGATGTAACTTGCGGCACCTCGATCAACCATCTCACCCTCAATGAGAACGATATTGGCGATTACCGCACCTTTCTAAAGCTCGCGCCGCCGCTGCGGGGGGAAAACGAGCGGCGTGCGCTCGTTGAGGGCCTGGCGTCCGGCATCATCGATGTGATTGTCTCGGACCACAATCCGCAGGACGTCGAAACCAAGCGCCTGCCTTTCGCCGAGGCAGAGGATGGCGCCATCGGTTTGGAGACCATGCTCCCGGCGGGCCTGCGGCTCGTTCATTCGGGCGAAATTCCTTTGAGCCGCCTCATTGCGGCCATGACTCTCCGCCCAGCCGAGATCCTCAGGCTTCCTCAGGGACGGCTTAAGGCTGGCGCGCCCGCCGACCTCATCCGTTTCGATCCAAACGAACCTTTTGTCGTCGATCCGGCGAAGCTGCATTCGCGCTGTAAGAACACGCCCTTCGACGAGGCCCGCATGGAGGGAAGGGTCAAGCTTACCCTGGTTGCGGGGGAGGTGACCTATGAGGACGGGTGAGCCGCCGCTCTTTGCCTATAGCCTACCTCACAGGGTTCGTGCTGCTCATTTGCGTTGATGCCGCTGATTGGTTGAGGAAGGCTTTTACCATCTCGGCCCTCAGCCGGTTTGCTGCGCCTGTGGGATGACCGTCACCGGGTATTGATAGCGGCACGCCCGGAAAGGCGTTCGGATCGAGCCTGGCGTCAATTACATTCAGCCCCCCCGCTCTGAGCTGCTCCATGACATCCTCGTCTGAATAGCCCGAACGTTGGAGATAGGCCTTTGTCATTGGCACATAGAGAATCAGCGTCGAAGCGCCGTATTTTTCCTTCGCGATTTCGCCCGCCCGCTTCAGAATGGCAATATAGAGATCCATCTCCGAGCGGCCCACGCCAGCTGTGAGCGGTTCAAGGAAAATCCGGTAGGCCGCTGTATTAGCGAACAATTCCTTCAGAGTGGTTGACCACCGCCCGGAACAGCTGCCTTCGAAAACCGGCATGCCATCCTTGAGTTCATAGCGGGGCGCGCGCCACGCGAAGCCCGAAAGGCAGGCTGAACGTTCAGCGTGCCACGGGGCGGTCTGATAGACGAAGAGCCGCGGGCTGCGGCGAAGGAGATCGTCGAACACGCCGGTCTCGAGCGCGCGCAGAAATTGCTGCGGGCCGTAGCCAGGGAATCCGAGATTGATAACCTTGTAATTGCGGCCTGTTGCGTCGGCGAAAGCCTGAGGGAGTGTGTCGGAATCCGCAAGGCCACTTCCGAACGTCATGGAATCGCCGAAGAAGGCGACCGCCGCGCCGTCATCGGACGAAACGACTTTCCGGGTGAGCCGGTCATCGATCGTGTAGTCCACATCGTAAATGAGACGGCCCGTTTTCGCATCGAGCTTGGTCTGGTGAGAGACGCCCGCGCGAGCCGGTCCCCAGCCCAGAACCGGGTGTGCGGCCGAGTAACCTTCAGAGTGAATATCGATCGGCCGGGCCTCAATCTTGATTGCAACGGCTTCAATTACAAAAAGCCCGAGAATGACCGCTGACAGGATGATGCCCGCATCACGCAAACGGCCGCGAAATATGAATGTTAAGTACAGGGTAAGCAAGAATGCCAGCCCATAATAATAAAGAGCAGCGTAATTCGTATATGTATGATGGTATACATATGCAGCTGCCGTTATGAGCAAGAGTGGTACTACAAGACGAGATAGTATTCTTAGGAATAGCATTTGAAGCAGGCGTCAGTTGAGCGTGGACAATCTTCATCCGTGCCAAAGAGACGAAAGTTTGTAAATACCGTTTAGTTGATTCTTGCGCCTGTGCCAGGCTATCCGTCCCTTATGATGAGAGGAAGGGGAAAGCGGGAGAGGGATATTTGGGAGATTGGAGTTATTGCCAGGGAAAATGAGAAGAAAGGTGAATATATAAAATTACACCTCCTGTGAATAGGGAGCAGAGTCTCAATTTTAACCACGGCTGGTTCATTGGTGCGCGAACCGGGAAGACCCAGACTGGTTATAGCTATCTTAAAATTTCGTATCATGTGAATTGCGGGATGAACGGGGGCCCGGTTTGCGGTTCCGAAAATTACCTTCCTTGCCATTGCGATCGCGTGCCAGAAAAGAACCTCTCGCAAACTGATTCGGTGCTGCGGCGTGGCGGCCCTGGCACCAGCAGCCTGGAATTCCGATGCCAGCGATCGAAAATCTTCCTGGAAGAACCCTCACCGGCGGCACCAGCCCTGATCCAACGTTCCGGCTCGCACCCCATAATATCGAGGCGGAACAAGCCCTGCTCGGCGCAATCCTTGTCAATAATGATGCCTTCGACCGGGTCTCCGACTTTCTGAGGGCAGAGCATTTTTCCGAAGAGCTGCACCGGCGGATTTTTGATGTCGCCTCGCAGCTCATTCGCGCGGGCAAGCTGGCTTCACCCATCACCCTCAAGACTTTTCTCGGCGAGCACGATCTTGGCGGCGTCACCGTGCCGCAATATCTCGCCCGCCTCGCGGCGGAAGCCACCACGATCATCAACGCCGAGGATTACGGCCGCACGATTCACGATCTTGCTCTTCGCCGCGATCTGATCCTCATCGGCGAGGATATTGTCAACGCGGCCTATGACGCGCCCGTCGGGGTCAGCCCGCGCGAGCAAATCGAGGAGGCTGAAAGAAAGCTCTACTCGATTGCCGAGAATGGACGGTATGAAGGAGGCTTCCAGCGTTTCTCGGAGGCCCTGACCACCGCCGTCGACATGGCGGCGAAGGCCTTCGAGCGTGACGGGCGCCTCTCGGGGATCGCGACGGGCCTTTCCGATCTCGACCGCTATATGGGCGGATTGCAGCCTTCCGATTTGATCATCGTTGCCGGGCGCCCCGGCATGGGCAAGACGGCGCTTGCGACCAATATCGCCTTCAATATTGCGAGGGCCTATGAGTTCAGGCTCAACCCCGATGGCACCGCGCAAACGGTCAATGGCGGGATCGTTGGTTTTTTCTCGCTCGAAATGTCGGCCGAGCAATTGGCGACCCGTATCATTGCCGAGCAGGCCGCCGTTCCTTCCTACAAGATTCGCCGCGGCGACATTGGCGAGGCCGAATTTCAGCGTATCGCCGAGACCGCGCGGGCGATGCAGACGATCCCTTTTTATATCGATCAGAGCGGCGGGCTTTCGATCGCGCAGCTCGCGGCGCGGGCACGGCGGCTCAAGCGCCAGCGCGGTCTCGATGTTCTTGTGATCGACTATCTGCAATTGCTCGCAGGGTCGAAAATCCGCAGCGACAGCCGGGTGCAGGAAGTGACCGAGATCACCACCGGTCTCAAGGCGCTCGCCAAGGATCTGAATGTGCCGGTGATCGCGCTCTCCCAATTGTCGCGGCAGGTGGAAAGCCGCGATGACAAGCGCCCGCAATTGTCGGATCTGCGCGAATCTGGTTCGATCGAGCAGGACGCCGATGTCGTGCTCTTTGTTTTTCGCGAGGAATATTATCTGAATAGCAAGCAGCCCCGCGAAGGGACCGAGGAGTTCATCAAATGGCAGGCCGACATGGAAAAGGCCCACGGCAAGGCCGAAGTCATCATTGGCAAACAGCGGCACGGCCCCACGGGCACCGTTGAACTTGCTTTCGAGGCCGAGGTCACCCGGTTTTCCAATCTCGCGCGGGAAGACAGCCTGCCGGAGCATTTTTAGGTGGCGTTTCGCGATCCTCGGGGTTATCGCCAGGTTTCCGGGCTAACTCGTTTCTTGACGCGAATATCTATTCAAAAGCGGCAAAGCGATCTGAGGGGCGATGGAAGACATCGGCCGCAACAGAAGCGCTCCTGTAAAA
>Ga0070738_10002690_pt1 | contig 25976 bp, 26 predicted proteins | sample Coa_R2_2_FD_66446 | JGI IMG/M metagenome (GOLD analysis project Ga0070738, IMG submission 66446) | Surface soil microbial communities from Centralia Pennsylvania, which are recovering from an underground coalmine fire - Coalmine... | ecosystem: Environmental > Terrestrial > Soil > Unclassified ...
CACACCGGCACCAAGGTGGAGCAGCGCGAGCTGCTCGACGTCGAGTCACGCCTGCGGCATATGGACGAGCTGGGCGTGGACGTCCAGGTCATCTATCCCACACTGTTCCTCACAGAGTTCACCGAGAAGCCCGAGGTCGAGGCCGCGCTGCGCCGCAGCTACAACCGCTGGCTGGCCGACCGCTGCGCCAAGTCCGGCGGGCGGCTGCGCTGGATCTGCCTGCCGCCCATGATGAACATGGACAAGGCGATCGACGAGATCCGCTGGGCCAAGGACCACGGCGCCTGCGGCATCGCTAAGAAGGGCGATCGCGAGGCCGGCAAGTGGCTCGTGGACGAATACTTCTTCCCGCTGTACGACGAAGCTCAGAAGCTGGACCTGCCGCTGTGCTTCCACCTCGGCTCGGGCACGCCCGATTTCTCGCCAGCCCGCGAGTTCGCCGCTGGCCGCTATCTGCGGACGCGCCTGCCCGTCTTTCACGCCTTCCACTCGCTGCTCAGCCACGCCATCCCCTCCAAGTTCCCCAAGCTCCGCTGCGGCTTCGTGGAGACCGGCGCCTCGTGGGTGCCGGCCGTGCTGTATGACGTGCTGCGCACCCTGCGCCATGCCAAGGAGACCGGCGGCTCGTCAGGCCTGAGCGTGGCGGCGAGCGACGCCGAGCTCGGGCTGGATGCCGTGAAACAGAACCGGCTCTACATCACCTGCCACACCGACGAGGACCTGCCCTACATCATGCGCTACACGGGCGAGGACAACCTGATGATGGGCTCGGACTACACGCACAGCGATCCCGGCTCGGAATGGCTGTTCCAGCGCTCCCTGCAGGAGCGCGCCAACCGCGGCGAGATCCCGCAGTCGGCCGTCGAGAAGATCACCTACCAGAACGCCAAGACCTTCTACGGCCTGTAGCCCCGCGGCCCTCTGTCCGCTAGGACAGGAAACGCAGGTCGACGAACTGCTCGGGCTTGGCCTGCTTGGCGGCCGGAACGGCGTCCGAAAGGTAGTCGAGCATGCGCTGGATGCCCTCCATCGTGGGCCGCAGGTCCTCCTGGAAGGGCGCCGTCTTCACGAAGAAGTCGTAGGTCTTGTCCAGCTGAACGGGATCGTCCGTCTTGGTGCGCTCGGACAGGATGCGCTTGGCCAGGTCCGGCTGCTGGCGGAACGTGATCATCCCGTGGCGGAAGGCCGCCAGGAAGGGCGGGATGGCTGGGGCGAGCTCGTCCAGCCTGGCGCGTGAGGTGACCCAACCGCCGCCCTGGTAGGGCTGCGAGTAGGTGTCTTCCAGGACGTGGAAGCCTGCCTCCTCGGCCTGGTAGATCTGCGGCGGAGACAGCGCCGCGCCTTGAATTTGGCCGGAGAGCAGGGCGGGCAGCAGCGAATCGCTGCCGCCGAGCACGCGGATGGTCACGTCGCTCGGCTGCAGGCCCATGAGACCGAGGATCACGCGGTTCTGGTAGTCGTTGGTGCTGCCCGGCCGGTCGGACCCCAGGATCTTGCCCTTGAAGTCGGCCGGGGTACGAATCTCGGCCGGCGTGACCAGCGCGTGCAGCGAGTGGTTGAAGCTTGAGGCGAGCATGACCAGGTCCGCGCCGCCGTTCAGGTCGGCGGTGATGATCGGCGCGGCCGCCTGCAGCAGGAGGTCGACCTCTTTGGCGATCAACGCCTTGGCTGCGATATTGCCCTCGATGAGCTGCGACTTGACGTTCAGGCCGTGCTGCGTGAATGCGCCCGTCGCCTCCGCCAGCCACACCGGCGCGTTGACCCCGGCGATGTTCACGAAGGCGATCTTCAGCTCGCGTGGAGCGCTCGACTGAGCCGGCCTGGCGGCGGGGCTGCACGCAGCCAGCGCGGCAGCGGCGGCGCCCAGGGCCGCGCCGCCCAGAAAGGCCCGACGCGAGATGGAGCGGCGGCTGCGCAGCGGAGAGCTCACGGCGTAAGGTTATAGCCGAGCAACGACTTGAGGTCGGCGAGCGAGATCGCCGGCGGAGGGAGCGTCACATGGGCGAGATCCTGGGCATCGGCTGCACGCACGCGCCGCACCTGCCCCTGACCGACGAAACCATGGCCAACATCTACTTCCGGTTCAACCTGCGCAGCGAGAAGACGCCGGCCTACTGGAAGGATCCCGCCAACTGGCCGAAGGGCCTCGTGGAGGAATGGGGCGACGACGAGGCGCGCAGCGCCGCCCGAAGACATCGCGAGGATCTGGTGCGCGGGTTTCGCGCCGCCCGCCAGGCCATCGACGATTTCCGGCCGGACTTCGTCCTGATCTACGGCGACGACCAGTACGAGAACTTCCGCGAGGATCTGCTGCCGCCGTTCTGCGTCTATGCCTTCGACGAGCTTCCCCTGCGCGGCGCACAACCCAAGGGTGGAGGCGGCGGCTTGTCCGCCCGGCTGGGCCTGCCGCTGACGAAGCTCGAGATGCCGCCGCTCCAGACCACGGTCGCGGGCAGCAAGCAGATCGGCACGTTCCTGGCCAGCGAGCTGGTGGCCCGCGCGGTGGACGTGGCCTGCTCGTGGAAGCTGCACCACATGAGCAACCTGGGCCACGCCTTCAGCAGCACCGTCGACTACCTCGATTGGGACCGCCGGGGCTTCCCCTATCCCGTGATCCCGTTCCACGTCAGCTGCTATGGCGCGGACCTGCGCGTGCCCGACGACACCGCCGGCGACGCGACGGGACGGCTCATGGAGGGCGTCGCCGTTCGGCCGCCCGCCGCCCCGCCGCCGTGGCGCTGCTACGACGTGGGCAAGGCCGTGGCCGAGGTGATCGCCGAAAGCCCGTACCGGGCCGTGATCATCGGCTCCTCCAGCTGGTCGCACGCCTCCCTGACGGACATGCACGGCTACATGTGGGGCGACGTCGACTCGGACCGCGAGCACCTGGAGCAGCTGCGGGCGGGCCAGATCCGGCAGTGGCGGGACCTGGATCCCGACCAGATCCGCCGCTCGGGTCAGCATGAGATGCGGAACTGGATCTGCCTGGCAGGCAGCATGGAAGGCCGCATGCCGGAGGTGCTGGCCTACTCGGAGTCCTACGTGTTCAATTCCAGCAAGTGCGTGGCTCTCTTCCCACCGAACACCGTCGCCGCGTAGCTCCTCGCCGCCTGATATCATTCCGCCCTTGTCCATGGAGGCATACAAGCTCTTTTCGGCCGACTCGCACGTGAGCGAGCCGCTTGACCTGTGGACCGAACGGCTGGACCGCCGCTTCCGCGACCGCGCGCCCCACGCAGAGGAGCGCGAGCGAAACGGCCAGATCGAGCAGGTGTGGATATTCGGTGAAGGGTTCGAGCCGCACCGCCTGGGCGTAGGCATCGCCGCGGCCGCCAGCGACCAGGAGCGCCAGGAGTTCCGCAACCGCGCGACCTATGCCGACGCCCGGCCGGGTGGCTGGGATCCCGTCCAGCGCCTGGAGGACCAGGATCAGGATGGTGTCGACGGGGAGGTGCTGCACACCACGCTGGGCTTCCGCCTGTTCTGGCTGGAGGACGCCGAACTGCAGCGGGCCTCCTTCCGCGTCTACAATGACTGGCTCGCCGAGTACTGCGCGCACAGCCCCGAGCGGCTGATCGGCCTTGCCCTCATCTCACTCAACGACGTGGCGGAGGGCGTGCGCGAGCTGGAGCGCTGCGCGAAGCTCGGCCTCCGGGGCTGCATGATCTGGAACTCCCCGCCTGACCACCGGCCTTACAGCTCGCCCGAATACGACCCATTCTGGGCAGCTGCGCAGGAGCTGGAGATGCCCGTCAGCCTCCATGCGCTGACCGGCCATCACGAGAGCCGCATCCCCCTGAAATCGGTGTTCTTCATCACCTCGACCTATCACGAGGTGGAGCGCTCGCTGACGGAGATCATCCTCTCCGGCGTGCTCGAGCGCTGTCCGCGGCTGCAGGTGGTGTCGGTTGAGAGCCAGGCCGGCTGGATTCCGTACTTCCTGCAGCGGATCGACCGCGCCGGCAAGACCCGCAAGGACAATTACCCCACCAGGCTGACTCTGACCCCGCGGGAGTACTTCCACCGCCAGGTCTACGCCACGTACATCAATGATCCGCTGGCCGTCCGGCTGGTGGACCTGATCGGCGAGGACAACCTGCTGTGGTCCTCGGACTACCCGCACAACGCCTCCACCTGGCCGCGCTCGCGTGACGTGGTGGAACGGGATTTTGGCAGCGTCGCGCCCGAAATCCGCCGCAAGGTCGTGCGCGACAACGCAAGAGAGCTCTACCGCCTCGACGGCGAGTAAGGCGACGAAACAGAAGGAGATTCATGGCACTTACTGAAGAGGGTTTGATCGAGCAGCCGGGAGTCCTCAGCCGCTATGTGCGGCTGGCGAACGGCGCTCGCGCGCACTACGTCACCGCGGGCGAGACTGGCCCGGCGGTCATTATCCTGCACGGCGGCATCGAGGGCTCGTCCGGCCAGGCCGGCTTCCGCTTCCTGGTCCCGTTCCTTGCGGAGCACGGCTTCAGGGTCTACGCGCCCGACCGGCCGGGCTTCGGGCTGTCCGACACTCGCCCGGAGTACTGGCCGACGCGCGGCTTCATCTCGTGGGCGCAGTTCGTCAAGGACTTCGCCGACGCGCTGTGCCTGGACAAGTTCTTCCTCTCCGGCAATTCCAACGGCGCCCAGACGGCGGTCTACTTCGCCATCAACAATCCCGAGCGGGTCATCCGCATGCCGCTGATCGGCACCGCGGGCTTCACCGCGGCGATGGGCATCGATCCCAGCAGGATGCATCCGACCATCCGCCTGCCCGGCTACGAGTTCACCGAAGAGTCCATGCGCGAGATGCTGTCCACGGTGGTCTACAAGAAGCAGGCGCTGTCGGACGACCTGGTCAAGATGCGCTCCCAGCACGCGCTGCTCCAAAAGGAATCGCTCAAGGCCGCCCGCCAGTTCATGCGCGAGCATGCCGACGACCCGGACTACCAGCAGCAGATCAACCTCAAGGGCCGCCTGGACAAGCTGACCATCCCGATGATCTACCTCTTCGGCAACCAGGACACTTTTGCCGGCGTTGAGAACGCCTATCTGCAGGAGGAGGTGCTGCCCAACATCCAGTTCTTCTACGTCGAAGGCGCCGGCCACCAGGTCCAGACCGACCAGCCCGAGATTGTGCACCAGGTCTTCCTGGAGTTCCTGCGCGACGGCAAGGTCAGCCGAGCCACCGCCGACAAAGCCGGCGTCTCCAAGCGAAGGCCGGAAATTCCGAGCCTCGTCGAGCAAGCCTGAGGAGACCTGCTATGGCCGCACGCTCACCCTCCCCATGTCATGCTGAGCGTCGAGCGAAGCATCCCCTACTTGCTCGGCTGCGGTTCCCCGTTGGCGGAGTACTCGGCCTCGCGGTCGCCCTGCTCCTAAGCGCCTGCGGCGGCGCGGCCGCGCCGGCCAGCGCTCCGGCCTCCGCTTCGGCCGCTGCGAGTGCGCCCGCCGTGAGCGCGCCGGCTTCGGGCAAGCCAAGCCCCGCCGCAAGCGCCGCCGCTTCGGCTGCGGCGCCGGCCTCGTGGGACGAGCTGCTGGCGGCCGCCAAGCGTGAGGGCACCGTCGTAATCGGCGGGCCGCCGGAGCAGGCAACCCGCACGCAGCTGCCGGAGATGATGAAGCAGCGCTTCGGCATCGAGGTGCAGTACCTCACCCAGACGTCGTCCCAGATCGCCCAGCGCCTGGCCACCGAGCGTGCCGCCGGCCAGTACACGCTGGACCTGATGCTGGCGGGCTCCGACACCGCCTACACCACGCTGCTGGGCCAGGGCTGGGCCGATCCCCTGAAGCCGGCGCTGGTCATGCCCGGCGTGGCCGATCCGGGCAGCTGGAAGACTGGCGGACCATGGTTCCGCGACAGCCAGCAGCAATACGTGCTGCAGGTTTTCAATTCCATGCAGCCGATCGTCACCATCAACACCCAGCTCATACCCGACACCATCTCGACCGCCGACCAGCTGCTCGATCCCAAGTACAAGGGCAAGATCGCTGCCTTCGATCCGACCGTGAACGGCATCGGCGTCCAGGTTGGCGCCGCGCTGTACGCCAGCAAGGGCGAGGACTTCCTCAAGAAGCTGTACGTCGACCAGAAGGTCACCTTCACCCAGGACTACCGCCAGATCGCCGACTGGGCGGCGCACGGCAACTACCCCATCGCGATTGGGGTCGCGCCCGCTTATCTGGAGCTCTACAAGCAGGCCGGCATCACGTTCGCCACGCCAGAGATGAGCGACGCGCACAGCGCGGTGCAGGGCGGCTTCGGCCTGGTGGTGCTGGTGAACCATGCTCCGCATCCGAACGCGGCGCGGGTGCTGGCCAACTTCATCGCCAGCAAAGATGGCCTCACCATGTACTCGCAGACGCAGCAGCAGGTGCCCGTCCGCAGCGATATCGATCCGACCTGGCTGCCGCAGTCCCTGATCCCGCAGCCGGGCGTCGCCTACTACGACGGCTACGACCCGCAATTCCTCGCGACGCGGCGCGCGCCCGTGCTGGACTTCTTCAAGAAGCTCCTGAAGTAGCCGGCATGGACCTGCCCATGGACGTCGGCGCCGGCGTGATCCCGCGGGACATCTTCTTCGACCGCAAGGTCTTCCGGGAGGAGCTGAAGCGCGTGTTCCTGCCGTCGTGGCTGTTCGTGGGCCATATGAGCCAGCTCAAGCAGGCGGGCGACTTCTTCCTCTCGGTCATGGGCCGCGATTCGGTCATCGTGGTCCTCGACCGCGGCGGCCAGGTGCGCGTCCTCCTCAACACCTGCCGCCATCGGGGCATGCCCGTGTGCCGCTACGACCAGGGCAACGCCGCGGCCTTCACCTGCCCGTACCACGGCTGGACCTACGCCACCGACGGCCAGCTGCAGGGCGTGCCCCGCTTCGACACCGCTTACGGAGAGCAGCTGAGCAAGGAGGACTGGCCGCTCGTCCAGGCGCGCGTTGAGGTCTTCTACGGCTCCATCTGGGCGACGTTCAACGAGAGCGCCCCGAGCCTGGCGGAGTATCTCGGCGGCATGGCCTTCTACCTGCGTGACCTGATGCAGGGGCCCGATGGCGAGGACGATGGCTGGGAAGTCGTCGAAGGCGTCATGAAGTGGCAGATCGCCTGCAACTGGAAGCTCGCCGCCGAGAACTTCGCCGGCGACACTTATCACACCACCACGCACTTGTCCGTGGACCGGCTGGGCATCAGCCCCAGCGGCGAGAAGCGGCGGCACACCTTCGCCGCCGTCAAGCTGCCCGTGGACGTCGTCGGCATATCCATCGAGGGCAAGGGCCACACCGTGCGGGCGCAGGTGTTCAGGGATAACTACGAGTACGCCTCGATGTACGCCACCATGCCCGAGGTCGACGCCTACTATCGTGAGCAGCACGAGAAGCGCCAGCGCCGGCTGGGCGACAGGGCCCGCCTGCTGAACCGCGGTGGCGTGGTCTTTCCCAGCATGCACTACAACTCCGCTGGGCGCACGACCATCGGCATCTGGGTGCCTATCGCGCCCGGCCAGGTGGAGGTCTGGCGCTGGATGTTCGTGCCGAAGAACGCGCCGGACAGCGTGAAGGACATGCTGCGCCGCTACTACTTGCGCTACGCAGGCCCAGCCGGCATGACCGAGCAGGACGACATGGAGAACTGGACCTCCATCCAGCGCGCCCTCGAAAGCGAGGCCGGCGGCGACTACGCACTCAACTACCAGATGGGCCTTGGCGCCGAGCGGCGCGGCTGGCCGGTCGATTGGCTGGGGGACGACGCCGTGGTCGTGCCCGGCACATCAGAGAACAACCAGCGCCACTTCTACGAGCGCTGGCAGCAGCTCATGGCGGATGCCTGATCTCGCAGACCTCCTGCTCAAGGCCGAAATCGAGGATTTCCTGACCCGCGAGGCCGAGCTCCTGGACGAGCGCCGCTTCGACGAGTGGCTCGACCTGCTAGCGGACGACGTCCAGTACTCCATGCCGATGGTCCGCAACGTCAAGCACGATGCCCTCGACCAGGAGTACACCCGCGCCGGCCGGGACGCTATGTGGTTCGACGAGGGCAAGCACGAGCTCGCGCTACGAGTCGAGCAGCTCCAGAGTGGCGATCATTGGGCGGAAGAGCCACGCTCCCGCACGACCCACCTGGTGGCCGGCATTCGCGTGGTGGAGCGCTCCACCGAGGAGGTGACCGTGAACAGCCGTTTCCTCGTCTATCGCACCAGGCTCGGTAGCGAGGTGGACCTGATCGCCGGCAAGCGCACCGACCTGCTCCGTCGCCAGGACGGCTCCTGGAAGATCGCCCGACGCCACGTCCTCATCGACCAGAGCACCCTCACCGCCCGAAACCTGACGACCTTCTGTTAGCCTGAGTGACCTACTCTACGCTGTCATGCTGAGCGTCGAGCGAAGCATCCCCTGGAGCCACCGGGGTGGACCGCCAATCCTCAGCGAGATCACGCCAAGCCGGATTCATCTCCTCAATCAGCGCAACCTTCTTGTGACGGAGCCAGCCTTTGATCTGCTTTTCGCGAGCGATAGCCGCAATCACGTCTTCGGTCGCCTCGAAATACACCAGGCGATGCAGGCGATATCGGCCGGTAAAGCTGGGGAAAGTTGCCTGCCTGTGTTCGGAGACACGACGCTCAAGATCGTTGGTGACGCCAACATACAGTGTCCTGGGGATATTCGCCATGACGTAGACGTAGTACTGGCTCATGGCGGCGGGGGATGCTTCGCTCGACGCTCAGCATGACACAGTTTGGCGCCGCGAGTCAGGTACGCAACGACGCCTTGCGTCTACGCCGCCGCGACTTGCAGGTTCATGTAGTGCCGCGACTTCGAGACTGGCGGTAGTCCGGACGCGATCTCGGTCCAGCTCTCGGCGCCGTCCTCGCTGCAGAACACGGCGCCGTCTGTGGTCCCGGCGAAGAGCGCGAATCCGCCCGGCCAGCTCGCGAGGCCCATCGCCTCGATGTTCGCCCGCATCGGCTGCGGCAAACCTTTGCCGGCTTGCCGCCAGGTGCGGCCGCCATCGTCGGAGCGCATCACCGTCGCGTCGGCATGATGGCTCTGGCGCCAGGTACCGGGGTCCTCCGATGCGCCGGACATGAACATCACGCGGTCGTCGTCGGGCGCGTAGTGCAGGTGGTCCGGGTAACCCACGCGGAAGCCTCCGGCTGAGTCGGTCAGGTGCTCCCAGGTCTCGCCGCCATCCGTGCTGTGGTACAGGCCCGGGCCGGTGGTCATGTACAGCTCGTCTGGATTAGATGGCCGGATGGTGATCTGGTGGATGTCCTTGTACGAGCGGTCCTCCGGCCGGGAGAACGACTCGAGCTCGCGCCAGGTCTGGCCGCCGTCGGTGGTCTTGAGCAGCGCACCCTGCTCCACGCCGGCGTAGATGATCTTCGGATCGCGTGGGTCGAAGGCCATGGTCTTGACGTGCGCCACGTGAGGCGGCGAGGGGAACATCCACTTGTCGGTGTTCGGCACGGTCCTGAGCGCCGGCCGGTCCTCCCATGTGTCGCCGTAGTCCTCGCTGCGGAAAAGCCCCGCCGGCTCGGTGCCGGCGTAGATGACCGGCTGCCCATTCTCCTGCACCGAGCGCAGGCAGAACACATGGTCGGTCGTGATGCCGTTCGTGCGCCGCTCCCACGTCTGGCCGCCGTCGAGGCTGCGATACAGCCCGCCCGGGCTGGTCGAGTCTCGGGTGACGTGCGAGCCGCCAAAGATGCCGCCGCGCAGCGGCTCGATCATCAGCGAGCTGACGTGCACGCCGTCCAGGACACGTCCACTGACCTTCCAGCCGCCTCCGGGCGCCTGCCGCTCGAGCACGGCGAGGCCGTTCAATGTCCCAACGAGCAAGCGCCGCACCGGCTCGCTCTCGCGGTAGACGTTCAGGCCATTAGGTGACAAGCAAGCGGTCATGAGGGGATGCTATCACAGGGAACTTGGCCGCCAAGGCGCCCCGTCCGGCTATGCCGAACTGGCCTCGCCGAACCGGCCGCGCCAATTGCGGCACGGTGGCTTACGATCCCCTAGTGACGAAGTTCGCTCTTTTTGACTGGCTCGACGAATCCGGCCGGGGCCTGGGCGAGACCTATGCCGAGCGGCTGGAGATGCTGGAGTACGCCGACGAGGCCGGCTATTACTGCTACCACCTGGCCGAGCATCACGGCACCGCCCTGTCGACTACGCCTTCGCCCAACATCTTCCTGTCCGCCGTGGCCCAGCGCACCAAGCGTATACGCCTCGGGCCGCTCGGCTACGTCCTGCCGGCCTACAACCCGCTGCGCCTCCTGGAGGAGGTATGCATGCTGGACCAGCTCAGCGGCGGCCGGCTGGAGCTGGGCGTGAGCCGCGGCTCGTCGCCGCATGAGGGCCTCCGTTTCGGCATCGAGCGCGAAGACTCCCGCGCCGTGTTCATGGAGGCGCTGGAGATCATGCTGATGGGCTTCACCAAGGGCGAGCTGACCTACGACGGCAAGTACTTCCAATACGACGGCGTCAAGACCCGCCAGCGGCCGCGTCAGCAGCCGTACCCGCCCTTGTGGTACCCGACTACCAGCGTGGAGTCCATAGGCTGGATGGCCGCGCAGGGCTTCAACACGGCCTTCTCGATCAACAATTCCGGCCCCGAGCGGGTCATCAGCAACATCGCCAGCTATAAGCAGGAATACGAGGCGCACAAGGACGATCCGGGCCGTCTGAATGCCCACGTGAAGGACCCGAACTACGGCTTCTCCATGCACGTCCACGTGGCCGATACCGACGAGCAGGCCTACAACGAGGCCAAACCCGCCTATGCGGTGTTCTGGGACAACTTCACGCGCCGCTACTTCGAGCGGGGCGACATGAAGCACGCGGGCAAGGGCGACTTCGACAAGGAGCTGGCCGAGGGCAAGCACCTGGTAGGCTCGCCCGACACCGTCCGCAAGCAGCTGGCCGAGCTGCTGGAGCGGACCGGCGCCAACTATTTCATCGGCGCCTTCTCCTGGGGCAACCTGACGGCCCAGCAAATTCAGCGCTCTCTTCAGCTCTTCGCCACCGAGGTCATCCCGGCGCTGGAACCGGTAGCAGCCTAAGCCGTCAGCGAGTGCTGCCGGCGTAAGCCGAGCACTCGCTGGCGTACAGCTTGGCCAGCTCGGCGGCGAAGTTCGGGCTGTTCACCACCCTGGAGAGGCGGTCCAGCTCGTCCTCCATCTTGGTCTTGGGCGGTGAGGGCTTGGTCAGCTCCAGCCACACCGTCTCCTGGGTGCGATAGGCTCGCAGCTCCAGGTTCACGCAGTCCTGCGAGGTATCCGGCGCAGCGTGGTCGATCAGGATGTCCGCCGCGTGCTGCAGCTCGTGCGAGATCACCGTCGACTGCACGTCCACGCTCTCCGGCAGAATGGAGTCGGCGATCTTGATGCTGTGGCCCAGCGTGCTGAACTCGCCGCCTTCGGATGTAGCCGGGAAATGAGCGACCGTCAGCCGCAGGTAGGCGGGCGCGGCCTTGCGCAGCAGTGTCGTGGCCGTGTTCGAAGCGCTCAGATGATCGAGTGCCGGCTTGAGGCGCGACTCCACAAAGATGCCGCTGCCATTCACGTCGTAGTTGGCGTCGCGGCCGAGTGATGCCAGCAGGCCAGTTAGCGGTCCGCCCGAGGCAGCGCCGGAGGCGGGCGGCGCTGAGGCCGCGGCGGCTGGCGTTGGCGAAGGCCGGCCGTTGGTGATCGACAGGTAAGCGCCGCTGGCCCAACCGGATAGGTCCGCGGTCTGGAGCTGGTACCAGTCGGCTCCATCCTTGCCCACGGGTCCGCCGACCACTGCCGCCTGGAAGCCGTCCGGCACCGTGCCGATGCGCTCGGCCGAGAGCCCCGGCTCCTTGCGGATGCTGAGCCCGAACCGGCCTGTCCCCTGCACCGTCGCCACCCGCGGCTCGTTGGACGCGAGCGCGGGGCTGCTTGCGGCGGCCTTGGCGGGGATGGCGGTCGGCTGGGGAGGAAGGCTGACGCCGCCGCAGGCGGCGGCGAGTAGACAGCAGACAGTAGACAGCAGACAGTAGAAGCCGCGCGAGATGCAGGCGAGCGGCGAAAGACGCCTGGAGAGCAGCTTCAGCGGCAGTTTTGCAGCGGAAAGGGGGATGTCAAGCTTCTTCTACTGTCTACTGTCGTACTTACCCGCGATAGAGCGGCAGCGTGAACCGGAACGTGCTGCCTTTGCCGACGGTGCTGTCCACCGAGATCGTCCCGCCCATCTCGTCAATGATGGCTTTCGAGATGAACAAGCCCAAGCCCATTCCCCCGAAGCGGCGGGAGCGGACCGCGGCCTCGCCCTGGTAGAAGCGGCTGAAGATGCGGGCCTGCTGGTCCTCCGGGATGCCGATGCCCCAATCCCGAACGGCCACCTCGGCATTTTCGCCGTTCCGCTGCACCCGGACCTGAACCTTGCCGCCATCGGGCGAGTACTTGATGGCGTTGCTGACGAGGTTGCTCAGCACCTGGTCTAAGCGATCTTCGTCGCCCCACACCGTCACCGAGGCTTCGGGCGTGAGGACCTCGAACTCGTGCTGCTGGCTCGTCCCGGTGAACTTGGAGAGCACCACGTCCACCAGCGCCGCCAGATCTACCTTCGTGTGCGTCGTCTCGAGCGAGCCGCGCTCGATGCGCGAGACGTCGAGCAGGTCTTCCACCAGGCGCTTCATCTTGCGGCACTGGTTCTCGATCACGTCGATAACGTCTTCAGAGCCGCTGCGCCGCGCATCGTGGCTCAGCCGGCGGCTGAGCAGCTGCGTGTACCCCATGATCGAGGTGAGCGGCGTCTTGAGCTCGTGCGAGGCGATGGACAGGAAGTCGTCCTTGAGCTGCTCGACTTCCTTCTGGTCCGTGATGTCCTGATACACCACCACCAGGCCGCTCAGCGGCGCGCCGTCGCCAATAACCGGCGAGATGACTCGCCGCACGAATCGCTTGCGCGGCCCCTCCAGCTCGATGATCACCGCGCCGCCGCTCTGCTCCTCGGCCCTGCTCCCGAGCACCAGCGAGGGCTCTTCGAACTCCAACGGCGGCTCGCCGGTGAGCTCTGCCAGCTCGGCCGCCGATTTGCCGATGACCTGGCTCGGCGCCAGTCCGAAGAGGTCGAGCATGAAGGGATTGGCGCGCAGTGCCCGGCGGTCGCGGTCGTACACCACCAGGCCGTCCTGCATGGAGTCGATGACTGCGTCCAGCCGCCCGCGCGACTCCTGCAGCTCGTGCACGCGCTCGGCCAGTTCGGCTGTGGCGGCCCGCACCTTCTCCTCGAGCTGCGCCGAGAAGGACCGGATCGTCTTGTTGGCCTCTTCGAGCTCTGTGACGCGATCGCGCAGGGCTTCGGCCAGGCGCTTCTTCTCCAGCCCGCGCGCAATGGTCAGCTTCATCTCGTCGATGTTGCAAGGCTTGAGCAGGTAGTTGAAGGCGCCGTAGCGCAGGGCCTGCACGGCGGATTCGAGCGAGGCGTAGCCCGTCAGAAGGATGCTCACCGTCTCCGGGTCGCGCTTCTGAGCGGCGGCCAGCAGCGTCAGGCCATCAACCTCGTCGATGCGCAGATCGGTCAGCAGCAGATCGAAATGCTTCTCCCGAATGGCCCGTAAGGCCTCGCTGCCGGAGCCGGCGGCGCAGACGTCGTAGCCCTCCTTCTTGAGGACAGCCTCCAGCGTCAGCAGGACGCTCTCTTCGTCGTCGACGAGAAGAATCCTGGCTGGCTCTTCGCTCACGCTTGGGCAGCTACCGGCAGGGAAATCGTGAAGGTGACGCCTCGATCGGGGCGGCTCTTGACGCTGATATGTCCATTGTGGCTCTGAATAATGCCAAAACTTACCCATAAACCAAGGCCGGTGCCCTTTTCGGCCTTGGTGGTGAAGAACGGCTCGAAGATATGAGGCAGGATCTCGGGCGCGATGCCGGTGCCCGTGTCGCTGAACTCCACGTTCACCATCTTGCCGGCCCCGGGCTCTTCCTCCTCGCCGAGGAACGTGCGGACGGTCAGCTTGCCGCCGCGAGGCATGGCGTCCTGGTTGTTGAGCACCATGTTCAGGAACACCTGCTTGAGCTGGTCGCCGTGGCCCATGACCATCGGGAGGCCGGAGCCCAGCTCCTTCACCACCCCGATGCGCTGCCGCTGGAGCTGTTTCTCCATCAAGCTCAGGATGTCTTCGATGATGACGTTGACGTTGATCGGCGCCAGCGCCAGTGACGGCCGGTAGAAGCCGAGCATCTGCTGGATGATGCCGGACACCCGCTCCGTCTCGCGGTTGGCGATCTCGAGGAAGCGGCGGTCCTCGGGGTCACCCTGGAACTTGGTCGAGAGCAGGTACAGCGAGTTCTTGATCGCCTCCAGCGGGTTGTTGATCTCATGGGCGATGGAAGCCGCCAGCCGGCCGGTCGCGGCCAGCTTCTCGGACTCGAACAGTTGCTTCTCCAGCTGCGTCCGCTCCAGCTCACGGACCTTGGTCAGGTCATGCAGGATGGAGATGACGGCCGTGGGCTGGCCCAGCTCGTCTTCGATCTCGCCTGAGACCACCGACATGCTCATCGGCTCGCCCGTATCGGGATCGACCAGCTCGAGCTCGCCGCTCTTCCGGCCGCCGAACTCGATGCGCATCTGCGACACGAACGACGTGAACTTCACCTCGTTGGCTTCGTAGATGCGCCGCTTCTCGTCCGTGCCGGCGATTGCGCTGCCGGTCACCGGCCGGCCGAACAGCCGCTCGGCCTGCTCGTTCATCAGCAGTACTTCGTTGGCGATGTTGGTGATGATGACCGGGTCGGCGACATTCTGGATGATCAGGTTGAGCCGCTGCCGCTCCTGGCGGGCTTCCTGGCGCAGCTCCTGCACACGCTCGAAGCTCTCGCTCAGCTCTTCGGTGGCCCGCTTGAGGTCCGTGACGTTCCGCATCAGCGAGACGATCCCTTCCTCGCCGGTCCGCGGATTGCGCGTCCGCGTCGAGAGGATCTCGTAGGGCAGCTCGTTGCCCTCCAGCGGATCGACGAGCGTGAGCTCGCGCGGGGCAGGGCTTTCGTCCACCGAGTAGCCGGACAGCACGACTGACAGCAGGAAGTTGTTCATGCCGCAGGCTTGCTTCTTGCCCTCGCTGTCCTCCTCGGACGAGCTGAACAGCTCCTCGGCCTTTTTGTTCTCGAGGACGATGTCGTTGTTCAGGTCAGTGAGCAGCACCGGCTCGGGAATGTTGTTGAGCGCGGTCACCAGCCAGTCACGCTCGGTGTACGCCGCGTCGAGGCTCTCGCGGAGGCGGCTCAGGGCGTGGATGCTGCCCAGCGCCGTGCCCAGGCGGCTGGCAAACGGCTGCAGGATCTCCACGTCCGACTCGTTCAGGTCCGTCGCGCACGAGCCGATGATCAGCACCCCTTCCACGGGGTAGTTGAAGCAGCTCAGGCAGCGCGGGCTGAAGGTGGAGTGCCACTGCTCGGGCTGCATCTGCTGCTGGCAGCAGCGCGGCGGCTCGATGCCGTTCAGCAGCGGCAGCACGATGCCGGTGCAGGACTTGCCCTCGCCCAGCACGTCCTTGAGCGGTGAAAGCACGCGGCCTTCGCTGGCATTCCGGCGGATGACCACCGGCTCCGCGCCCATGGCCACTTCCACCATCACGCTTTCGGAGTCGCCAATCGACACGTCCAGCGAGCGCACCATGGTGTCGTCGCAGTTCATGGCGATGCGACCTTCCAGCGCGGCACGCGAGCGGTTGAGTATGGCCACCATGGCGGCCTCGTAGCCCATCTTCTCCACAATCGCCTCGAGGTGCAGCAGACACACCTCGTCCACGTCCTGGGTGGCGTGCACCCGCCGGTTGAGCTGGTTGAGGATGAGGACCGGGTCGAGGTCCCGTGCGCTGAGCAGCCCGCGGCCATTGCTCCCACCGCGCTCCGCGGCCGGTGATTTCGCTTGGGTGGGGCGCTGGCTTGCCATGGACTACGACTTCCGGATGAGGGGTCTCAGACCGGCGGTTGCTGCACCGCCGGGCGCGATGCCGGAGCGGTGATGCCTACGGCCTCGGCGTACTTCAAATATGTGTCAATCGAGGCCACGACAACGCGGGCCTCGACGGTGATCAGATCGATGCCCACGAGCGAGATGCGCACCCAGGCGTCGATCACGATGCCTTTGTCCAGGACGCGATCCAGGACATCGATGAGGCTCGTGCCGCCTGGTGCTCGTTCTACCGCCATTCCGATTCCCTCCTAAGCCTGTCCGCTTTGATCAGTCGGCCGCCCCGCTGGTGTCGATCATTCCGTACCCCGCGCGCGGCGTGTTCGGCTGCGCTCAGCCGCACCGCGGTCAGCAGGATTCTCTCCCAATGCCGCGGAAAGCCGCTGGATTTCACTTTCGAGCGAGGCGATGCGCGCCCGAAGGTCCGACTCCAGTTCCCCGGCCGTGCCCGACGTGCGGCTCAAGGCCGTGTCGTAGCGCCACCAATTTAGTCCAATCTGCTCGGCCTTGTCGATGGAGCAGACGAGCAGCCGGATTTGGATGGTGAGCAGCTCAACGTTGGCGAGCGAGATCTTGATGTCGCCGGCGATAACCAGGCCTTTGTCCAGGACTCGGTCGAGGATGTCGACCAGGCCGGTGGACCGTCCGGTGACGGCGCTGCTGCGTTCTCCCTCCGCCAATCGCTTGAATAACCCCTCGCTTGCTCTTGATCGCCCTGGCTATAGTAACTTGCCCAGCGGTCCCAAGTCGAGGTTCAGGTCCTCGGGGCTCAAGTCGAACTGCCCGGCCAGCTCCACCAGCTTCTCCTCCAGGCGCATCAGCGTCAGGCCCATGCGCTCGATCTCCTCCTCGCTGAGGTCTCCGGCGTCCATCCGCCGCACGGCCTGCCGCTCCAGGACACGCCGCAGGAACTCGATCAGCGACAGCACCAGCTTGGCTAGCCCCTGCTCCACATCCTCTGGTGTGCTGTTGATGCGCGGCGGCAGCGCCTCCAGCCGCTCCAGCTCGCGTGGGTCGTTCATACGAAGCTGCTCGGCGCCCACGGCCCGCTGATCTGCGCCTCCGGCGCCAACTCCCTGATCCGCGCCTTCACCTCCTCGACCTGGTCGTACCGGACGAGCAGAGCCACCTGCGCGGTGCCCGCGGGCTCACAGCTCTCGCTCCTGCGATCGAGCTGTGGCCTAGACGCCCTAGCTTTGCTCGGTGCCGTTCCGTCCACCGCGGCAGCTCGGCTCGCACTGGCTGCCCGCGCTTCGCCGCGCGAGTCTCGCACCATCTCTCCCAGCCGCTCGCGTAAGCGATCGGCGGTGTCGCGCGCGTGGTCTTCCATGTCCAGGAGGCGCTTCTTCCGCAGCAGGTATGCGGCGCCTGGGGAGGCCATGGCTGCTTCGGGAACTCCGGGGAGCGGTAGGCAGACGCTGAGCTCCACGCAGCCCGGCACGTCCTTCACCGCCGCCAGCAGGGCCGCGGACCGAGGCGCCAGCGCGCGCGAGAGTGCGTCCCGGTCGGCAAAGATGGTGCCGAACCGAAACGGGGCCACGCCCTGGGGGGCCAGAGCCAGCGTCACGCGATGGTGCTCCTTCAGGCGCTCGGGCGCGGCATCCGGAGCGGCCGGCAGCTCACTGACCGCCACGCCGAGCTCACCGCAGTAGAGCACATCCACCGAAGCGCCGAGGATGCCTGGGCAGGCCGGCGCCGGCGTACCGGGAATAACCGCGCCGTAGGCGTACAGCATCAGCCGGCCGGCCTGGACTTCTCCCGTACGCTCTCCACCGAGGCGAGCACGACGTTCAAGCCGAGAAAGATCAGGTCGATGTCGGCGATCGCGATGGTCGCCTCGCCAACCAGCACGATGCCCTTGTTGAGCACGTGGTCCACGAGGTCGACGAGGCTGATCTCCTCGTCCTCGCCGACGGACTCGTCGGGAATATCCGGCAGGTCGCTCACCCGAGCGCCTCCTGCACACCGCGCGCGAACGTAAAAGCCGGCCAGGGGCCGCTGAGCTCCAACGTGTAGCCCAGGCCGCCGTATTTGGCCGCCAGCGCCTCCACGGCCGCCTGCAGCGAGTCTGTCGCGGACTCGTCCACCAGGTATGCGCTCCGCAGCTCTAGCCGCACGGGTTCCTGCGCCGCAGCCGGGCTCAGCTGGTCGCGATGGGCTTCCACCGCCACAGCCGCCAGCGTGGAGTGCGCCTCGGCGCGGACGGCCACGGACACGCGCTGCGCCTCCCGCGCCTCCAAGTTCTGGATCTTCTTCTCCAGCAGGAAGCGCGTGCCCGGCGCCTTCGTCTCGAGCTCGGCCCTCAGCGCGCGCAGCTCCGGGCTCACCTCCCGCAGCTCACGGCTGAACACGGCCTGGTCGCGCGTCAGCTTCAGGTTCCATTCGTCACGGCCGCGCAGGCGCTCCAAGCGCTCGCTCAGTTCGTCGTGGCGCGCCGCGAGCTGGTCCTGTAACCGTTCCACAGACCGGAAGATAACGCCGAAGCTCAGCGGCAGCAGCGGCTTGCAGCGGTTGTACAGGGCATCGACCACCTCGTGGTGCCGTACGGCCCGGGGCGAGAGCCAGTCCAGGTCGCGAATCCTCGCGTTGAGGCTGGCTTCGGCGAACTCGTCGCCCACCTCGCTCCAGGCTGCCTGCAGCGTGCCTGCCTGCGCCAGTTCCACCCGCGCCCCGTCCATGCCCGCCAGGCCGGCGACCTCGACCTCCGAACCGGCGGGCAGCAGGCAGTAGAGGTAGGCGAGCTCGCTCACGCCGCGAGCTCCTCCAGCGCTTTCAGGCCCTGGATCGGGCTGCTGCGCCAGCCAATCTGGACCACGTCCAGGCCCTCGAAGTCGCGGCTCAGCGGCGCACGTACCTGGTTCACCACCACGCGCCGCACGGCGATGCGCTGCTGCGCCAGCCGTTCCAGCAGACGCTCCGTTTCAGCGATCACCGGCGGCTCGTCCAGCGTCACCACCACCACCTCGCACAGCGAGGGGTCGTGCAGCAGCGCCTCCAGCCGCTTGGTCTTACGCGACAGCTCCAGCAGGTCCTCCGATATGCGCTTGACGCGCGCCGCCAGGCCGTACTTCAGCAGGATGTGCATTAGCTCCTTGGCCCAGTCGACCACCACCCGCGGCGATTCAAGGAAGCGCAGCAGGTGCCCCGTGGGTGCGCTGTCGACCACCACCAGCCGCCGCTCATCCTCGTCCAGCAGATCGATGACGCACAGCGCGGCCTGCAGCTCGTCCAAACCTGTCGGCTGTATGTTGCCGAGCTGCTCCGCGATCTCGCGGTCATACACCGGGTCGAATCGCCCACCTCCAGGCATGCCGGCCAGCAGCTGCTCGCCCTCCGCCTCCCAGTCGGCCTTGAATTGCTGCCAGTGTCGCGCCGGCTCCAGCTCGATTGCCTGCAGGTTGGCGAGTCCGTCCACTTGGCGCGGCTCGTCCCCAAGCTCCTGGCCCAAGCTGTCGCCCAGCGAATGCGCCGGGTCGATGGACAGCACCACGACTGAGCGATCGCCGTTCCGCTGTGCCAGGCCGATGGCTGTGGCCGAGGCCATCGTCGTCTTGCCGACGCCCCCCTTGCCGCCGAAGATGGTCAGCCGGCGTGGATCCTCGAGCAAAGCGGCTAGAGATCCTCTGTCATTCTGAGCGTCGAGCGAAGAATCCCCCAGGCTTTCGTCAGGCTGGCGGTGCCGCGGACGCTTCCTTGGGGTGGCTGGTCCCAGGAGAGACGCGAGCGCCTCGGCCACTGGCGCCAGCGCTTCGCGCCCTATCGGCGGCCTCTCCAACCGCGGAATCGACACGACCGGCACGTTGTGCAGCTCGCGAGGGAGCTCGACGGTCCGCGGCGGAGCCATGTTGACCACGAGCGCTGTGGGTTCGACGCCGGCGGCTTGCAAGCGGCCGGCATAGCGCGCCGTCTCCGCAAGCACCATCAGCTCGGGCCGCGCCACCAGCACAAACGCGGACATCTCCGGGGCGGTGAGTGCTTCGCGCGCGGCCGCGCAGCTCTCGCGGAGGTCCTCGAGGAACGCGTCGATGGCGTCTCGCGAGTAGCGCCGGGTGAGCGAGCTGACGGCAAAGCGATGCTTGTCCTGCATCAGCTCCAGCGCCGCCACCAGCTGGTCGAAGGCCGCCGACACGTCGAACAGCCGCAGCGCATGCCCGGTTGGCGGCAGGTCCACGATCACGCGGCCGTAGCTGTCGTCCCGCGCCAGCTCGCCCAGCTCCAGCAGCCCCATGATCTCGTCCAGCCCGGGCAGCGACAGGTCCAGGAAGCCTTCGATGTCTTCGTCGTCGAAATACGTCCCCCGGTCCGCCACGGTCCGCAGTTCCTCCCGGTGCCGCCGCATGAAGTCGGCGAACGCCGCCTTGGCGTCGAGCTCACGGAGTTCGAGGTTCGGGGTAGCACTGTCGGGGTGCAGCACGTCCGCGAGCGAATGCGCGGGGTCGAGCGAGAGCGCCAGCACGGGTAAGACGGAACCGTGGAGCTCCGAGCACGCCAGCGCAAACGCGCTGGCGCAGGTCGTCTTGCCGGCGCCGCCCTTACCGCCGAAGAACCAGATCCGCGGCTCAAGAGTAGCTGATGAAGGCATCGGACTCGCCGGCGGGACGGCCAGCTTGCCGCTCCCGATACTCGCGAATCTCACGCAGGCGGCGCATCAGCACGGCCTCGCGCTCGGCGTATTCCTCCTCGGAGATGTCGCCCGTCTCCACTGCCATCTGCAGCTCCAGCAGCTCGTCCTTGACGGCACTGTCGTCCATCAGCTCCTGCTCGGCGATGGTGACGACCTGCTTGAGGCACCAGCGAATGCCGGCGACAGGGCCGGTTATCGGCAGAAGAAGCAGGCGATCAATGATCAGCATTCAGGCTCGCCGCCGGCATCACGGTGCCTTCGCCCGCGCGCTCCAGCTTGAGCCGAATGTTGACGAAGTTGTATGGCGGCCACGGGCCCGTATAGCGGAAGGACAACCGGCCTTCGTATTTCTTGGCGATCTCCTGCACGCGGCTGTCGAACTCTTCGGCCTTCTCGCGCTCCACCAGGAAGGCCGCGTTGAGGATCATCTTGTCGCCGATGGGCTTGCCGGCTCGCGAGGCGACAGCCGTATCGCGCAGGTGGTCGTAGACCTCGGCCACGAAGTTGTCCGCCCGCGTCGTCAGCGCCTGCTCGACCAGGCGGCCAAGCTGCATCCGCGCGAAATACGTCGAGGACGAGGTGCGGTTGATCTCCTCCTTGAGGCGGCTGATCTCCTCGTTCTCTTCCTCGATCTCGCGAATGATGGCCTCGCGGTCCCAGTTGACTTTGAGGCCCAGCTCGATCTTGTCGCGCATCTTCTGGAGCACGTCCATCAGCGCATCTGAGGTGCCTTTGATGAACTCGATCACGTCGTCGGTGCGCTTGAACACCGTACCGAAGCTCATCGGAATGACCGTGTAGTCGTTCATCACGGTCTCGTTCACCTGCTCGTGTCGCAGCGCGTTCTCGCGCGTTGGGTCGTACACCACCAGCGGCGTGTCGCTTACCACAGCCGCCAGGTTGCCGTGATGAATGGTGTAGACCTCGTCGCCCCGGCCGCCGATACCTATGCGGCCGAAGGCCTTGGGCGATGACTCCTCGATGATGCAGTAGACGTACTTGCCTTCGCTCTGGCCATCGCTGCCGTTCTGATCGACTTTGTCGCTGGGGCTGATTTCAGCTGCCATCGCCATCCTTCAAGTCCCGCGGGCTCCGGCCGCGGGAGCATCGGTAAACGCGGGGCAGTATACCATCCGAGCCTCGCCGCTAGCTGCCTTTAACCGCGAACAGCAAGCTCAGCGGCCCCTGCTTCCAGGGGATGTCGGCCCAGTCGAAGCCCGACGCCGCCAGCCACTGCAGTTGATCGCGTGCGGTGCCAGGAAAGTTTGGCACGCGCCCCACTCGGTCGGCCTTGCTGGGATCGGCCATCGCTTCCAGCTTGCGGTAGTACAGGTCGGCCTCGCGCTGATTCGCCAGCACATAGTCCAGGTTGATGAAATAGCCGGGCGTCTGGAGGCACGCGGCCACCTGCGCGTAGACTCCCTGAATCAGCTGCGGGTCGCGCAGGTTGTGGATGGCGATGGCGGACACGGCCAGGCTGGCGCCGGCGCTCTGCAGCGGCTCGAGGCAGTGCGGGCTGGACAGGTCGATCTGCTCGTAGATGAGCCGTCCGGCGTAGGCCTGCTGCTGCTCCTTTGCCAGGTCCAGCATGGCCTGGGAGTAGTCCACCAGGATGGCCTCGGCTTTGGGGTAGCGCTCCAGGATGTAGGCCGCGAAGGCCCCGAAGCCCGCTCCGATGTCCATCAGCACGAAGTGCTCGTCTTGCTGGAACGGCAGCAGCTTCACCGCCGCCGAGAACTGCTCTTCGCGGCTTGGGCGCCGCTCCCAGCGGTCCATCCACTCGCGCGAATAGGCTGCGCTGTGCCAGTCGTGATGGTCATGATGCTCGTGGGTATGAGGGCCGTGCTCGTGCGTGTGCTCGTGCTGATCAGGCTGGATCATGCCGGAATGCCTCCTGCTGTGCGTTCGGTGCACAGCCTACCAGGCTGGCGCCTTACACCGCGCGCCTTCAAGAGCCTAGCCGCCGGCGTCGAGCTCCGCGGCGCACTCCGGGCACAGCCCGGCGACGATGATCTCCGCGCCACGCACTCGGAAGCCGTGCTCCTTCTCCAGATCCCGCCGGAGAGCCGTGGCGCTGGTGGCCTTGAAGTGGATGGTCTTGCCGCAGTTGGTGCACACCAGGTGCTGGTGGCCCTCTTCGCCGGCCCGCAGCAGCTCGTACACGCGTCCGCCGTGCCCCAGCTGGCTGGAACGGATCAGCGACACGTCCTCCAATGAGGCCAGCGTACGGTACACGCTGGCGATGTTGAAGCCCGGCAGCTTTTCCTGCGCGATCTGCAGCAACTCTTCCGCCGTGGCGTGCCCCTCGGCGTTGAACAGCGCCTCGAGCACGATCTGGCGCTGCGGGGTTACCCGCAGGTTGTGCGCCCGAAGCTGCTCGGCCAGCGCGTAGCCCGGCCGCGGAGCGCTCTCCTGGGCCGGCTTGTGGCGCGTCGTTCTCGTGGGCAAGGAATCGCCGTAAGTGTACGGCGCGCGCCCGCGAGGCGCTGACGAATCCGGGCGGCAGTGCCTAGCGGGCGGCTTTAGCCCCGCACAGCTTGAGCGCTGCCGCTTCGATAGCGTCGACGGTCACGCCGTACTTGGCCAGCAGCTGAGCCGGCGTGCCGTGCTCGACGAAGTGGTCCGGCAAGCCGATGCGCTCCACGCGGACGGAGCCGCTGAGCCCGCGCTCGGACAGCAGCTCCAGGACGGCGCTGCCGAACCCGCCCGCCAGGGCATGCTCCTCCACTGTGACAATGCGGCCAGTGCGCGCGGCCAGCTCCAGGATGAGGTCGGCGTCGAGCGGCTTGGCGAAGCGGGCGTTGACCACCGTGGCCTGCACACCCTGCGCGTCCAGCCTGGCGGCGGTCTCGAGCGCCCAGTACAGCGGCGGCCCCAAGGCGATGATGGCCACGTCCGAGCCGTGGCGCAGCACCTCGGCCTTGCCCAGCGCGATCGGCTGCTGGAAGGGCAGCGGATCGTCGAGGCCGTTGCCGCGCGGGTAGCGCACCGCAACCGGGTGGTCCTGGTGCGAGGCCCACTCCAGCATCGGCGGGAGCTCGAGCTGGTCGCGCGGCATCAGCACGGACAGGTTCGGCAGCATCCGCAGGAAACCGACATCGAACACGCCCTGGAAGCCGATGCCGTCGTCCCCGACGAGGCCCGCACGGTCGATGCAGAAGACCATCGGCAGGTTCTGGACGGCCACGTCGTGGACCACCTGGTCGAAGGCGCGCTGCAGGAAGGTGGAATAGATGGCCACCAGCGGGCGCAGGCCCTTCGTCGCCAGGCCCGCGGCGAAGCACACAGCGTGCTGCTCCGCGATGCCCACGTCGAAGAAGCGCTCCGGGAACTCGTGGGCGAACTGCGTGAGGCCGGTGTTGTCGCACATGGCGGCGGTGATCGCCACCACGCGCGGATCTTTGCGGGCCAGCTCCACGGCAGTCTTGCCGAACACCAGGCTGTAGCTGGGCGGCGCCGGCTTGGGGGTGGGCGCATCCGCCGGCAGCGGCTTCTTGGCCGCGCTGATGCCGTGGTAGGCGGTCGGATCCTCCTCGGCGGGCTGGTAGCCCTTGCCCTTCACCGTCCGGACGTGCAGGAACACCGGCCGGCCGGCATGTTTGGCCCGCTCCAGGTTCCAGCGCAGGGTCGGGATGTCGTGGCCGTCGATGGGGCCCATGTACAGGAAGCCCATCTCCTCCCAGATGTTGCCGGGCAGGACGACCTGCTTCAGGGATTTCTTGAGGCGCTTGGCCAGGGACAGGCTCTGCTCGCCCATCGGCAGCCGCAGCATCATGCGCTCGATGTCCCGCTTGGTGTGCAGGTACATCGGGTCGGCGGCGATGCGGTACAGGTACTGCGAGACGGCCCCGACGTTGGGCGAGATGCTCATGCCGTTGTCGTTCAGCACGACCACCAGCGGGCTCTGCAGGGTGCCGGCGTTGTTCAGCCCCTCATAGGCCATGCCGCCGGTGAGGGCGCCGTCGCCCACCACCGCCACGACGCTGTACTTCTTGCCCAGCAGGTCGCGCGCTTTCACCATTCCCAGCGCGGCCGAGATGGCGGTGCTGGCGTGCCCCGTGCCGAACGTGTCGTATTCGCTCTCGGTCCGCAGCGGGAAGCCGCTGATGCCGCCGAACTTCTTGACCGTGTTCAGCTTGTCGCGCCGGCCCGTAAGCATCTTGTGCGGGTAGCACTGGTGGCCGACGTCCCAGATGATCTGGTCCTGAGGCGTATCGAAGACCGTATGCAGCGCGATGGTCAGCTCTACGGCGCCGAGGCTGGGCGCGAAGTGCCCGCCAATCGCGACGATGGTTTCGACGATCTCCTGACGAATCTCCTCCGCCAGCTGATTCAGCTGCTCGTCCGTGAGGCTTCGAAGGTCCCTCGGGGACGAGATGTGGTCAAGCAGCATAGCCATTAGTTTATCCCCCGCAAGGCAGCTCGCTTGTAGGCCAGCAAGCTTTATTCCAGGTTGGGAGTCTTGTCCGGCAGAGCTATCCCCAGGGCGGCGACGGCCAGCAGAATGCCGGCGAAAACGTACAGCGTGGCGCGTGTCCCCGCGTTTGGAATGAGCAGGAACACCGCCCCGAACGTGCCGATGAGACTGCCGATTGTCGTCAGAGCGAAGACGCTCCCGGCGGCGTTCCCGGACGCGGCCACGCCCTTGACGCTGAGCCGGATGGCATATGGGTTCAGGCAGCCGAGCAGGATGGTGGGCGCGGCGAACAGGCCGAGGCAACCGGCGATGGTGCCGAAGAACAGCCCGAACGGCAGCGCCTCGGTGGCCGCCAGGGAGGCACCCAGCAGCGGGCTAGCCACAACAGCGACGAGGGCGACCGTAACAGCGCCCGCCAGCGCCAGCCCGAAGAAAGGCCTCCGCCGGGGGAAGGCGTCGGCCAGCTTCCCGCCCAGCCAGTACCCGAGGGTCAGGTACGCCAGGATGAGCCCGATCAGGATCGCCCAGCTGTAAAGTGAGCTGCCGAAGAACGGCGCCAGCAGCCGCGAAGCCGCCATCTCCAGGGCGAGCGAGGCCATCCCCGCGACCACGACTAGTAGGGGGATCATTACCGGCCTGTCATGCTGAGCGTCGAGCGAAGGGTCTCCAGTTCGGATTGGGGATGCTTCACTCGACGCTCAGCATGACATCGGAACGTCACTGGCCTGTCAGTTGGTTCAACCGCTGCAGGTCGGCTTGAACTTGCTTCATTTCCTGGCCGTAGGTCGTGAAGTCGCCGGACTTCAGCGCATCCTGGGCGCGGTTGTAGTGGTCGTTGGCGTCCTTGGTGAGGGTGCCAATCTCCGGCGGCACGTTTGGCAGAGGTGAGGCCGCTGCCACGGACGGCGCCGCGCTGGCCGCTGGCTGGGTGCTGGGCGCGGGCGTGAGCCCTGGTCCGGGAGCCGCCGGCGGAGCGGCGGAGGGCGCTGCCGATCCCCCGGCTGAGGGCTGGATCGCCGAG
>Ga0070738_10002694_pt1 | contig 25950 bp, 21 predicted proteins | sample Coa_R2_2_FD_66446 | JGI IMG/M metagenome (GOLD analysis project Ga0070738, IMG submission 66446) | Surface soil microbial communities from Centralia Pennsylvania, which are recovering from an underground coalmine fire - Coalmine... | ecosystem: Environmental > Terrestrial > Soil > Unclassified ...
CATTGGGGCCGGTCAGCGGCAGCGCAAAGGCTGGTGTATAGCAGGTAAAGCAGCAGGGTCCGGGAACAGTACGGAAAACATTTCATCTGATAGTTGAGGGTTGATAGTTGAGGGTTGAGGGTCGAATGACAACTCTCAACTCTCTCCCCTCAACTCTCATCTACCTGGACACATCGCTCTGCCGCAGGGTGCGAAACTGGTGGCGCTTCAAGGCTTGCTCGGCAAGCTCATTGTCCTCGAGGCTGAGGGCAACAATGGACTTCCCCTCCGGGTGCGGAATGAAAGAATACAAATAATTGATGTTCAGTTCGGCCTCCAACAGCGCCGACATGAGCCGGCTTAGGTCCGTCGCCTCAAGCTCGACAGTCACCACCGCGCTTTCTTCAAAAGGGAGTCCCTCTTGGACGAGCAATTCCCGGGCGCGGTCGGGATCATCGACGACCAATCGAATAATTGCGCTGTCGGTCGTGTCCACGACCATGATGGCCAAAACGTGAACGTTCCGCACAGTGAACAGGCGGATGAGGTCATGCAACCGTCCCAGTCGGTTCGGAGTAAAGACCGAGAACTGAATGACACGATCCGCCCGGGGACCCTTTGTAATTTCAACCATATCAAGCAATTTAACACAGGAACAATCCGGTTCCACCCCGTAGCGGCGCGTGGGCAAACTGCGCCCTGATTTTGCTTGAGGAATGAAGAGGGCGGGGTTTCCCGCAAAACCGCGGCGGTCTTCGGACGTGCCGCTGCGAGGGCTAGAGCAACCGTTCTTGGCCGTGCCCTGCGGGTTTCAGCCCCAGCTTTTTGTAGCTACTCTCGGTTGCGACGCGACCCTGGGAGGTGCGCTTCAGGTAACCCTCCATGATCAGATACGGCTCGTATACTTCCTCGAGGGTGTCGGGTTCTTCTCCGACCGCGACCGCCAGAGAGCCCAATCCGACTGGGCCGCCGCCGAATTTTGTGATGATTGCCTCGAGGATGCGTTTGTCCATTTCATCAAGGCCGTTCTCATCAATTTCGAGCATCGCAAGGGCTTTATCCGCCACTTCGCCGGTGATACGCCCCTGGTGTCGGACCTGGGCGTAGTCGCGCACGCGGCGGAGCAGGTTGTTGGCGATGCGGGGTGTGCCGCGGCTTCGGCGCGCTATCTCCCGGGCGCCTTGCAATTCTATTTCGAGACTCAACAGCCGGGCCGAGCGCAAAACGATTTCCTGCAACTGGTCGGCGGCGTAGTAATCCAGCCGTTCGCGAATGGTAAAGCGCGTCAGCAAGGGAGCCGTTAAAAGCCCGCTGCGGGTGGTCGCGCCAATAAGGGTAAACCTCGGCAGATTAAGCCGAACGCTTCGCGCGTTGGGGCCCTGGTCAATAATGATATCGAGCTTGAAGTCCTCCATCGCGGGATAGAGGTACTCTTCGATGGTCTTTTGAAGCCGGTGGATCTCATCGATGAACAACACGTCGCCTTGTTCGAGGTTGGTCAGCAGGCCGGCCAGGTCCCCCGCTTTTTCGATGGTGGGCCCACTGGTGCTCTTGAGATTGGCGCCCATGGCCTTCGCGATGATATTGGCCAGGGTCGTCTTGCCCAGACCGGGAGGGCCGCTCAGGAGAACGTGGTCAATGGGCTCGCCTCGCTGCCGCGCGGCCGCCACGGTGATTTCGATGCGTTCCTTGACTTTCGCCTGACCGGTGAATTCTGAAAAAAGCGACGGTCTTAGCGTCAGTTCCAACGCCACATCCGGCTTGGCCAGCACTTCCGAGATCGTCCGATCAGCCATGCCTTAAGAATGAAAGAAGCTTTCGGCGGATCAAAGGCAAAAGCAGGCGGAGAAGCATTTTCAAAGCGCACCTGCCAATTCCGTGTTGAGAACCGACGCGCGGCCGGTTCATTGAGGTGTGTCGACGGCGACATCGTAGGCCCGGAACCTGTTGCGGTTTCTGATGTTGTTGATTAATATAACTCAAGGATTAGGTACCAGCAGTTAACTTCAGCGGGTGTGCGTTGCCGACCGACAAAACAGACTGCGCAATTAATGGGTTGCTTTCCCCAAAAAAAGTGTTGGCGACGACCAGCCGGATCCTGCGATAGTCACGCGCCGAAATGTCTATGAAAAATTACAAAAAATGGTTCTTGGGACTGCTTCCATTCGCATTTCTTGCAATGGCGACAACTGCCCTGGGCAGTGAGGCGGAGCTAAAACTGCCGTCACTGAAAACAGTCAGCTTCCCCGGGTTGGGCAATCTTAACGGTTACCAGCTGATGCTGGTGGGGATTGGAGTGTGCATTCTGGCGGCGTTCTTCGGCATCTGGAAGTACAACGAAACCAAGAACTTGCCAGTGCATTCATCGATGCGCAACGTATCCGCGATCATCTGGGAAACGTGCAAAAGCTACCTGATCCAGCAGGGTAAATTCCTGGCCGTCCTGTGGGTGCTGATTGGCATTTGCATTTTCTACTATTTCGCCGCCCTGCAGAAAATGTCAGTGGGCAACGTAGTGGTCATTCTGCTGGCATCGATCCTGGGTATTCTCGGTTCCTACGGCGTGGCATTTTTCGGCATGCGCATCAACACGCAGGCCAACAGCCGCTCGGCTTTTGCCGCGCTCAAAGGGCTTCCCTGGGGGCCCCTGGCCATTCCCATGCGCTCCGGAATGAGCGTGGGCATGCTGCTCATCACGGTCGAATTGTTCTTCATGATCAGCATCCTGATCTTTTTGCCGCCCGACCTGACTGGGCCTTGTTTTATCGGGTTCGCCATCGGCGAATCTTTGGGCGCCTCGGCGCTGCGCATTTGCGGCGGCATCTTTACCAAGATTGCCGATATCGGCTCGGACCTGATGAAGATCGTGTTCAAGCTGCCGGAGGATGATCCTAAGAACCCCGGTGTCATCGCCGATTGCACCGGCGACAATGCGGGCGATTCCGTCGGACCGACCGCTGACGGGTTCGAGACTTACGGCGTGACGGGTGTGGCGTTGATTTCCTTCCTTGCCTTGACATTGGGTTCGAGCAACGCCGAGATGTGCGCGCGGCTCATCACGTGGATCTTCGTGATGCGCATCCTGATGATTCTCACGTCACTGGTTTCCTATTTCATCACTGACGGTTTGTTTACCTCGAAGTACAGTACCGCCAAAGACTTCAATCCCGAAAAACCGCTGACCTGGCTGGTTTGGATTACCTCCGCCCTCTCAATCCTCGTGACGTTCGCCATCAGCAAGCTGATGCTGGGTGAGATCAAGGATGCCTCAGGCCAGGCAAACCTTTGGTGGGTCCTCTCGGTCATCATTTCCTGCGGAACAGCGGCCGGGGCGCTGATTCCCGAGTTCACCAAGGTCTTCACCAGCACCGAAGCCCGCCATACGCGCGAGATTGTCACCGCATCGCGCCAGGGCGGCGCCTCGCTCAACATTTTGTCGGGATTCGTTGCCGGCAATTTCTCGGCGTTCTGGGAAGGGTTGCTCATGCTGGTCCTGATGTTGGTTGCCGCGATGCTGGCCAAAAACCCCGCCCTGCTTTCCATCATGCCGCCGGCCATTGCCTTCGCCGCGCCAATCTTTGCGTTCGGCCTCGTCGCCTTCGGGTTCCTGGGCATGGGCCCGGTCACCATTGCGGTGGACAGCTTCGGCCCCGTCTCCGACAACGCGCAATCTGTATACGAATTGAGCCAAATTGAATCCATTCCCAATGTCTCGGCCGAAATCGAGAGGGAGTTTGGATTCAAACCCGATTTTGAACGCGCCAAGCACAACCTCGAACGCAATGACGGCGCCGGCAATACGTTCAAAGCGACGGCCAAACCGGTGCTCATCGGCACGGCGGTCGTTGGCGCCACAACCATGCTCTTCGCAATTATTCTGCTGCTCAACCAGCAGTTTGGCGATGTCGTAAGCAAGCTCTCACTGGTCCAACCGGAAATTGTGCTCGGGTTCCTGATGGGCGGGGCGGTGATTTACTGGTTCACCGGCGCCTCCTGCCAGGCCGTCGTCACCGGCGCCTACCGCGCGGTGGTCTACATCAAAGACAACATGGATCTGAGCGCCAAAACGGCATCCGTCGAGGACAGCAAAGAGGTTGTGAAGATCTGCACGATCTACGCCCAAAAGGGAATGTTCAACATTTTCGTGGCGATCTTCTGCCTGTCGCTGTCGCTGGCGTTCTTCAATCCCTACTTCTTCATTGGTTACCTCATCTCGATTGCCTTCTTCGGGTTGTATCAAGCCATCTTCATGGCCAATGCCGGTGGCGCATGGGACAATGCCAAGAAAATTGTCGAGGTCGATTTGCGAGCCAAAGGCACTGAGCTGCACGCCGCAACTGTTGTCGGCGACACGGTGGGTGATCCGTTCAAGGACACCAGCTCGGTTGCGATGAACCCCATCATCAAATTCACCACCTTGTTCGGCCTGCTGGCCACCGAAATTGCCATCAAAATGGACGCCAATCTCAAGCTGACCATTGGCGGAGTGCTTTTCGCCGTTGCCCTGCTCTTCGTTTACCGCTCCTTCTACGGCATGCGCATTCCTGAAGAAAAGGAAGGCAGCAGCACCACTTCGAAGTCTCGGCAGGCTGAATTGGCCGCTGCCAAGAGCTGAACGTCTGGTTCGATTCCAACCGCCCGCCAGTTTGCTGGCGGGCGCTGTTTTACGTTCGGGTGCTATGGGGATCGTGCCGGCGTTTGCATGGGGTCCTCCTCTGGCTGGTTTGGCTAAAGGCACAATGATCGCCAAATCACCGAACAATTCCATGCTGCGAACTGACACTCGCGCTGGGTTTCGTCGTTACCCACGTGTGAGTTTGTGGGCTTGTCTGTTTTCAAACGACACTTCCCTGGTGCCAGTCGCAGCTGTCTATCGTTCGCCGAAAACATTGGCAGTTCTCGGCCTGCAGGCTATGGTGTGTATATTATGAGCATTGCAGAAGTCAGGCGGCTTCCATTCGCCGAGAAGCTTCAAATTATGGAGGCGATCTGGGAGGATTTGCGCGCCCAGGCCGAGCTGGTTCCGGTGCCGCAGTGGCATAAGGATCTGCTGGACGAGCGCAGGAAAGCAGTTGCAGATGGGCGCGAGGAACTCCTTGACTGGGATTCGATCAAGGACTCTCTGCCATCGCGTCGGAAGTCATGATCCGGATCGCTGCTTCAGCACACCGAGATCTGGAGGAGGGATACGACTTTCACGAATCGCAGGAGATCGGGCTTGGAGACTACTTTTTGAGCTCGGTCAAGGCGGACATTGAGAGCCTCAAAGTTACTGGAGGCGTACATAAAATCGCGCACGCGGATTATGGTGCCGTTCGATGGCGGCGTCCGATTGGTGGGCGCTGCTCGACAGGAAAATGACGACATCCACCTTGAGATTCGCAGAATTGCTGGAAAAAGGTAAACCTGTGACCTGGGTGCTGAACCAACAACTTCCTCTGCGTCACCGCCCGCCCCTCGTCGCCACCAATTACCTGAGGCAATGCGCCGCGTGATCCCCGCCAACCCCCAATTCTCAGCCGCCTCCTCCTCGGGGGTTCCCGCCAACCCCGTCCTCGTCACCATTGCCAGATTTATTGTAGGGTGGCATTTTTGTATTCTTCTCAAGCTGGCGGGGCAGGAAGACCCCGGCCGAGTGCCGAAGGGCGACTCCGCTGAATTCAGGCGAAGATCTGTCGGGGATTTTTCCGCAGAAAAGAAGCGATCTCATCGAGAAAAATCGGTCCGAATTCCGCCAGTTTCTTTTGGCCGACACCGCTGATCCGGGCAAACTCCTCGAGGGTGCCCGGGTAATCGCGGGCCATCTGGCGCAAGCTGACATCCGAAAAGATGATGTAAGAAGGCACGCCGCGGGCGTCCGCCAGGGATTTTCGCAACAGGCGCAACTGCTCGAAGAGCGCTTCATCGCAACTGATCTCTCCCGTCCGGGCGCGAGGCGCGCGGGCGCTCACCGGCCGGGTGAGCTGAACGGGTTTGCGTTGCTTGAGCAGGTCCAGGCCCTGCGCCGTCAGGGCCACGACATTGAACCGGTCGGCGGCCTGCTTGACCAACCCCATGCGCACCAGTTCACGGCCAATGGCTTTCCATTCGGTGCGACTGTGTTCGAGCCCGATGCCGTAGGTGGAAAGCTGGTCATGGCGCCATTTGCGAACCGTGTCAGTGTCGGCGCCGGTGAGGACCTCGACGACCTGGTTGAGCCCGAAATCGAAGCCGGAGTGCTGTCGAATCCGGTAAACGCAGGACAAGAACTTCTGAGCCGCCAGGGTTCCATCATAGGTCTGGCGGGGCGACAGGCAGTTGTCGCAGGCTCCGCAGGATTCGGGCTGGAACTGTTCACCAAAATAACCCAGCAGCTCGCATCTGCGGCAGGAGGCGTGCTCGGCATAGTGGACCATTTGCTGGAGTTGGGCGTGGGCGATTTGCCGTTCTTTGGGGTCGGGCTTTTGTTCGATGAACTTGAGTTGTTTGGCAACGTCGCCCGGGCTGAACAGCAGCACGCATTCGCTGGGCAGGCCGTCGCGCCCGGCCCGCCCGGTTTCCTGGTAGTAACCCTCGATGTTCTTGGGCAGATCATAATGGACAACGAACCGCACGTTGGGCTTGTGAATCCCCATGCCGAAAGCGATGGTGGCGCAAATCACGCGCGCTTCATCGCGCAAAAACAAATCCTGGTGGGTCGACCGTTGTTCCGGCTCCAGGCCCGCATGGTACGGCCGGGCACGAATGCCGTCCGATGCAAGGCGCTGGGCCAGGGTTTCGGCCGTTCTCCTCGCCTGGCAATAGACGATGCCGCTTTCGCGCGAGCGTGAGCGGACAAATTCCAGCAACTGCGCGTACGGATCGGTTTTAGCGAACACGCGATAGGTCAGGTTTGGCCGGTTGAAACTGGCCACATAGACACCCGGTTGTCGCAACTTGAGCTGGGCGACAATGTCCTCACGCACGCGCGTGGTCGCTGTGGCCGTGAGCGCCAGGATTGGAACCTGCGAAAACAGGTCTCTGAGCCCGGATAACTGGCGGTATTCGGGCCGGAAATCATGGCCCCATTCGCTGATGCAATGGGCCTCGTCGATCGCCAGCAGGTTGACGTTCCACTTCCGCACATCGGCCAAAAAGCCCGGAAGCATCAAACGCTCCGGGGCCACATAAAGCAGCCGGTACTCGCCCTGGTGAAGGCCGCGCAGGCGGAGCCGTGATTCGCCCGGACCCAGGGAGGAATTCAAAAATGTGGCGGGCACTCCCGCAGCGTGGAGCGAATCAACCTGATCTTTCATCAGCGCAATCAAAGGCGAGACCACCACGGTCAGGCCCGGCCGCGCCATCGCCGGCAACTGGAAGCACAGCGACTTGCCGCCACCGGTGGGCAACAACGCAAAGACGTCCTTGCCGGCGAGTGTGTCCCGGATGATCTCTTCCTGGAACGGCCGAAACGAGGTGAAGCCGAAGTATCGCTTCAGCAGCGGCAGAAGAACATGGCCATCGTTTTGCACTCCGGCCCAGGATAAGAAGCCGAACCGAGGGACGGCACTAAAAAACGCCGCGCAAGCGACGGTCTACAAATTGCGCGCGCAAAGTTCTTCAGGTCTGAGCGGCATTGCTCCCGCTAAATTCGGGTGCCGTCGCCGTCGACGATTCAGCGCCGGCATCCGCATTGGCGATCAGCGGCGGCAGCGGGCAGTCCAGCGCGTCGGCGATTGCTCGCAACAATTCGGCTTCCATTTCCTGAATGATTCCGTCGGCCGCCACGGTTTGAGCGCAGGCATTGAGAAGATTTTTTTTGATTTGCGGCACCGCCACATTGAGACGATTCAGGGCGGCATCGACCTGGTCCAGGTCGCATTGATTCTGCGGAACCAGGGCAATCTCGGCGCGGGCTGCGGCGCTGAGGGTCCCGGCGCCCCTTTCAAACGCGGCCTGGACCTCATCGGGAGTGCGTTGACCGATATACGCCAGTTCCGAGAGCAACACGGCGCAATCACTCAGCAACGGTTTGAGGGCGTAATATTGCAGCACCGGTTTGCGCGCGCCCGTGTAGTGCGGTTGGAGGTGGCGCATCACGAATTTCTGGAGCATGTACTCGAACAAATCAATTTCCCCGTCGCTCTCTACGAGGACCTTGACGGCTCGGGAGAACTGTTGAAATTGCGGGGCCGACATCTGGCGCAGCCCTGGAAGGCACAGATCCAGCAGCGGCAGTTTGGCGTGGCACGCGACGCTTTGGATCTCCGGCAGCAGACGAGCGGTCTCTTCACAAATGCTTTGCGACGCCGCCACGGCCAGCTCTGACAACTGCTTCGAACGCGCAACATCCTCCTGGCTCAGCAACAATCCATAAACAATGGTTGTCGCGCCGAGCGACTCACGGGAGGCGTTGCGCAACGATTCGGGGATGTCGTTGCGCAGGGTCTCCGCATAGCGCAGGTGCGATGTCGTCGGCGTTCCAGTCTGAAAAAACGCTTGTGCCGGCGCAGGCATGGCCCGGGCCGCGGAACCGCCCGAAGCGAGGCCTGAGGGCCGCTGCGCTCTGAAGCCTGCAGTCGAGGCTGAGAACGCGGGAATCGGCAAGTCGCCCGTGCGAGCCGAAAGAACATCCGTGTCGGGGAAATTGCCATCGAACTGCGGGTCCAGCGCTCGAATGCGCTCGGCCAAGGGCGGGTGCGTATCGAACAGGTGAAAAAAGGAGGAGCCGAGCCCATTCGAGAAGAACATGTGGCTGGCCGCGTCCGCATGCGGAGCTTTCAGGGTCGAACCGAGGCTGAGTCCGCCGATCTTCTTAAGAGCGCCGGCCAGGCCTTGCGGGTTTCGGGTAAACTGGACGGCAGAGGCATCAGCCAGGAACTCGCGCTGGCGACTGACGGCGGCCTGGATGAGCCGGCCGAAAAACACGCCGACGGAACCAATGGCCGCGAGCGCGAGTCCGAGCACCGGCAGCGGATTGCGCCCACGCCGGTCGAAGCGGGTCTGCAAGAGGATCCGGCCAATGACAGCCACGCAAAGGATGCCGAACACCGCCCCCATCAACCGGATGTTCAGCCGCATGTCGCCGTTGAGTATGTGGCTGAATTCGTGGGCCAAAACGCCCTGCAGTTCGTCGCGCGTGAGCAATTTCATCGCTCCCGAAGTGACGGCCACGACGGCGTCGCTGGTGGTGTGCCCTGCCGCAAACGCATTAATACCCTGTTCCTGCGGCAGCAGGTATACCTGCGGGACGGGGATACCGGAAGCGATGGCCATCTCTTCCACCACATTCAACAACTTGCGTTCATCGGGATCGCGCGTTGCGGGACTCACCAACCGCCCTCCCAGCGAGGTCGCCACGACACTGCCACCCTGGTTCAATTCGATTGTTTTGAAGAGGCTTCCAATCCCGACCACCGCAAGCGTGCAGACAAGAACTCCCGCAAAAAGCCTGGGCTGCCACAACTCGAACGCAACGGGGTTGTTGAAATCCCAGCGATGGTGATGCCCCGTCACGCCGAGCACCAGAAGAACCGCAAAATAAACTGCAACCGTCAGAAGCGCCACGCCCAGGGTGAAATAGACGACCAGCATCTTTGTGCTGCGCCGCGCGCGATCCTGGCGTTCAAAAAAATCCATGCGTTCACCTTTTGGACCCGAAGCCCCGCAACCAAGGGCTTTCGGCGCGGATCAGGAAAATGAGACTTTAGGCGCCTCTTTTTGTTCGGGTTTATCGACAACGAAAAGTTCGGCGGGGCCAAAGCTGAACGGGCCGGCAATCATGTTCGTTGGGAACATTTCCCGGACGGTGTTGTAGCTCATGACAGCGTCATTGTAAGCCTGGCGAGCGAAGGCGACTTTGTTTTCAGTCGAGGTCAGCTCTTCCATGAGGCTGGCCATCGTGGTGTTGGCCTTGAGGTCCGGATAGGCCTCCGCCACAGCGAACAAACGGCCGAGCGTCCCCGCAAGGGCGGATTCGGCGCCGGAGAGTTCCCGCATGGCCGTGGCATCACCTGGAGTTTGAGCGGCGCGCAGGTTGGCGACCGAGGCCGCGTTGCGGGCCGCCACCACCGCTTCGAGGGTCCCGCGCTCGTGCTTGATGTAGCCCTTGGCGGTTTCGACCAGGTTCGGAATCAGGTCATAACGGCGCTTGAGCTGAACGTCAATTTGAGCGTAAGCGTTTTTGTAACGGTTGCGCAAAGCCACCAGCCGATTGTAGCCGCCCACCAGCCACATCAGGATGAAGAAGCCCGGCACTACAATCGCCACCAGCACAATAATTATTGCAGCTCCCGGAATCATAAGCGCCTTTCGTTTGTTCCCTAAGTGCTAGGTCAAACGGCAAGGCCGGGCAATTATAAATTGGCCGCGGGATTGGACAGGGGTGGCCGCATTTGCAGTCCGAGGACCCGATCTGTTGCAGGAAACGCGTGATTAAAAACTGAAGAGCCTCCCCAGGCCTTCGGACTACTTCTGCCCGCTTGCCAGGATCGTTTCGAAATGCGGGGGTTGCTCTTCGCGCGCGACGACGCTTATTTCAATCTTCTTGAGACCGGCCTTTTCAAGCCACTCGTGCAACTGGCTCTCAGCGAAACCAAGCCACCTGTCCCCATAAAGCTCGTGGGCCTGCTCGAACTGGTGCCGCGCCAGGTCCAGGATCATCAGTTGACCCCCATTCCTCAGAATCCGGGCCGCCGCATTAACCGCGTTGGCCGGTTCTTCGGCGTGGTGCAGCGCCTGGCTCAATATTACGAGATCCACGCTTTCGGGCTCGATCGGCGGCGCTTGCAAATCGCCCAACCTGAACTCAAGGTTCTTGAGATTATTCTTTTTGGCCTTCGCCGCTCCGAAAGCCACGATCTTTTCAGAATTGTCCACCGCGATCACCTTCTTGCAGCGCCGCGCCAAAAGTTCGCTGAGCAAACCTTCGCCCGCGCCCAGGTCAGCCACGATCAGCGGGGGCAGAATCCGCAGCAATAAGTGCCCGAATGCCTGCCAGGATCGGCCCGGGCCGTAAACGCGATCAAACCGGCCCGCTACCTGGTTAAAGTAAACCTGCGCCTGTTCGCGTCGGCGGTGCAATATTCGTTTAAGGTTGATCTGGTCCCCCGAATGTTCCGGAAGCTCGTTTGCCCCTTTGATCGCCAGGTGAACAAACTGACTCATCCCCCCGTTGCCCTGGCCCAACTTGTAAAAGGCCCGTTTCCCCTCACGCCTGGATTGGACAAGCCCCGAGTCCTGCAGCAACCCCAGGTGAGTCGAAATGCGGGATTGTCCCATCCGGGTGATTTCCTGAAGTTCGTTGACCGAGAGTTCGTCTTTTTCGAGCAAAGCAATGATGCGCAGGCGCGTAGGGTCGGACAAGGCGCGCAGGTACTTCAAAGTGGAAGACATGTTCTGATTTTTTTTTAGAAAACTGTTGACGGCGACTCTAATTGATATATCATCTTATCTTGATACGTCAATATGTATCTTGAACAAAGCCGACCATTCACTTTACCATGAGCAAAAACTTTATCTTCTCTTCCGAGTCCGTTGGCGAAGGCCACCCGGACAAGGTTTGCGACACCATTTCTGACGCAGTGCTGGACGCGTGCCTGGCGCAGGATCCGACCAGCCGGGTGGCGTGTGAAACCTATGCCAAATGCAACCTGGTGGTTGTCGGCGGAGAAATCACCACAAAAGCCAAGCTGGACTTCAACGAGATTGCCCGGGCCGCCATTCGGGACATCGGCTATACCCACGAGGACGACGTGTTTCACGCCGACAAGGTGCTGATCATGAATGCGATCACAAGCCAAAGCCCGGACATTGCGCAGGGCGTTGATGCGCGCAAGGCGCGCGGCAAGGAAACCGCCGAACAGGGCGCCGGGGACCAGGGACTCATGTTCGGTTACGCGACCAACGAGACGCCTGAACTCATGCCCGCTCCGATCATGTATGCCCACCAGTTGGGCCGCGCATTAACTCGCATCCGCAAGACGGGAAAAGTAAAATGGCTCAGGCCCGACGCCAAGAGCCAGGTGTCCGTGCGCTACGTGAATGACCAACCGGTGGCCATCACTAACGTCGTCATTTCGACGCAGCACAGCGCCGATGTGGACCACGCCACCATCAAGGAGTTCTGCATCGATGAGGTCATTAAAAAGACTTTGCCCAAACACCTGCTCACCAAGGAAACCAAGTTCCTGATCAACCCGACGGGTCGTTTCGTCGTCGGCGGGCCGCAGGGCGACACCGGGTTGACCGGGCGCAAAATCATCGTCGACAGCTACGGCGGCATGGGCCGTCACGGCGGCGGCGCATTCAGCGGCAAGGACCCGTCCAAAGTCGACCGGAGCGCGGCGTACATGGGGCGTTACGTGGCTAAAAACATCGTGGCGGCCGGCCTGGCGTCGAGCGCCGAAATCCAGTTCGCCTACGCGATCGGCTATCCGGACCCCGTTTCGGTGTGCGTCAACACGTTTGGCACCGGCGTGGTCAGCGATGAAGACATCGAGCGCGCCGTGTGCGAAGTATTCAGTTTCAAACCGGCGGCCATCATCAGGCAACTCAACCTGCTGCGCCCGATTTATTCCAAAACCACCAACTACGGCCACTTCGGCAAAAATGATCCGGATCTCACTTGGGAGACCACGGACAAAGCCGACGCGCTGCGGCGCGCGATCGGTAAAACCGCGGCGGTAACGGCTACGGCCGTCCGGAAGGCCGCAAGCCTTACCAACGGCCGCCCATCGTCGGCTTCCGCTGTCCGGCCCCAGGTCAGCGCTTAACTTTAAAAGAACAAAACAAATCTATGGCTTCAATTAAACTGACTTCGCCTTCGGCCCAGAAAGCGGCTGCGCGTCCCGGCAACGGGAACGGCGCCGCCAAAGGTCGCAAGGATTACTTCGTGAAAGATCTTTCGCTGGCCGATTTCGGCCGCAAAGAGATCTCGGTGGCCGAGCAGGAAATGCCAGGCTTAATGGCGGTGCGCGCCAAGTACGGCCCGGAAAAACCGCTCAAAGGTGTGCGCGTCTCAGGATCGCTCCACATGACGATTGAGACTGCCGTTCTAATTGAGACGCTGGTTGACCTCGGCGCGTCGGTTCGCTGGGCAAGCTGCAATATTTTCAGCACCCAGGACCAGGCGGCCGCCGCGATCGCCAAAGCCGGCGTGCCCGTCTTCGCTTTCAAGGGCGAGTCGCTCGAGGAATACTGGGCTTTCACGCTGGCCGCCCTCACGCATCCCGGCGGGAAAGGGCCCGAACTCATCGTCGACGACGGTGGCGACGCCACGCTTCTGCTGCACAAAGGTTACGAAATGGAGCACGGCAGCGATTGGGTCAACACCGCCAGCAGCAGCCACGAGGAGGAAGTCATCAAGAACCTTCTCAAGCGCTGCGCCAAGGAACGGCCCGGCTGGTTCACCCAGGCTGTCGCCGATTGGAAAGGTGTCAGCGAAGAAACCACCACCGGCGTGCATCGGCTTTACCAGATGCTCGAAGCGGGCAAACTCCTGGTGCCGGCGATTAACGTCAATGACTCAGTCACCAAGTCGAAGTTCGACAACCTGTACGGCTGCCGCGAATCGCTGGCCGATGGCTTGAAGCGCGCCCTCGGGGTGATGATAGCCGGAAAAACCGCGGTCGTCTGTGGTTACGGCGACGTCGGCAAAGGCAGCGCTCATAGTCTCCGCGGATTCGGCGCGCGCGTCATTATTACCGAAATTGACCCCATCAACGCCCTGCAAGCGGCTATGGAAGGGTTCAAGGTCACTACCATCGAGGAAACGCTCGGTGAAGCCGACATCTACGTGACCACGACAGGCAACTGCGACGTGATCACCCTCGAGCACATGCTCAAAATGAAGGACCAGGCGATCGTCTGCAACATCGGCCATTTCGACAACGAAATCCAGGTCAGCCGCCTTTATGAGGCCAGGGGCGTATCGCGGGTGAACATCAAACCGCAAGTGGACAGGTTCGATCTCCCCGGCGACCGCAGCATTTACCTGCTGGCGGAAGGGCGCCTGGTCAACCTCGGCTGCGCCGAGGGCCATCCCAGTTTCGTCATGTCCAATTCCTTCACCAACCAGGTCCTGGCGCAACTGGACCTCTGGGCCAATCGCGCCAAATACAAGCCCGCGGTTTATCGTTTGTCCAAGAAGCTCGACGAAGAAGTCGCCCGGCTGCACCTCCAAAAGATCGGCGTCAAACTGACCAAGCTGACCAGGAAACAAGCTGATTATATCGGGGTGCCGGTCGAGGGCCCTTACAAGCCCGACCATTACCGATATTAAACAGGGTTTTTGACCTGAATTCACATACGCCGCGTGAGGATGACCTTCGCGCGGCGTTTTGGTTTCTGGCGGCACACCGCAACTGACGGCCCGACCTAGCTGGCCGTCAAATCTTTACGGCCGGGTTGTTTTGGATTGTTCCGTCTTGGTGATCGTTCCGTCTGAGGATTGGGTTACCGTCTTTTCCTTCGTATTCACAGTCCCGTCGTTCTTAACTTTGCTCGTTTCAGTGTGAGAGATTTCGCGGGCGCACCCGGCAACCAGCAGGGATATCGCACAAGCAGAGCTGGCGCTGAAGATGATTAGCTTACGATTTTTCATTGAGTTTCCTTTTTTCGTTGCTCCAACATCACCAGCAAGCCTGGGAGCAACCATGGGGAAAAATCCGCCAAAGTCCCCCAAATTCCACCCTCAGTGCGGCCATGAAGAAGAAGGGTGCTTCGACGGCGACTGCCTCCAGCGCACGAGGCCAGGGCCTTAGTTCACGAAACTTGCTTCGTTGGCTTGCAGCAAAGCGTGGGCGTATTCCTCCCATGACTTGAGAGGAGCGCGTTTGCGCATCACTCCCCTGCCTTTTCGGCCCTGGGGACCCAGTTGCGCAAAACGCATGGGGCGGTCAGCAGAAATCTCGTTCGAAATGGGCCGCACGGCCGCATCGTTGTTCGAAGTCGTCGGCGATTCAGGGGCGCTTGCGACGAATTCCGAACCCAGCTTTATTTCTTCCGGACGCGGCGGGCGTTGATAAATGCGCTGGTAAAGAAAATCGATCCGGCTCTCTTCATCCGGGCAGGCCTGAAACTCCGGCAGCGCAACCAGCCGCTTTGCCTGTTCAATCACCAGCGGGCTGTTCATCAGGAAAAGCGCCTGTTGGGGGACGGTGGTGTCATGCCGTTTGCCGGTCGGAAGATCCGGGTTGGCAAAATCGAAGTTCACGAGCACATCGGCAATGTCGGAGCGATCCACCAGGCCGTAGATGGTGCGCCGGGTCGAGAAGGGTTCGCTCTCGATATCGACGGGCCGTCCATACATGGTCGGGTCGAGGTCGCCGCCAATGGCGAGGAGCGAATCGCGAAGAGCCTCGAATTCGAGCCGGCGAATATTGGCGCGCCAAAGCAAGCGGTTTTCAGGATCGATCTGGGCATACCGCGGGTTGTTGGCGCTGCTCTCCTGGTAAACGCTGGACAACATGATCAGCCGGTGAAGTTTCTTGATGCTCCAGCCGTCCTCCTCAAATCGGGCGGCCAGGTAATCGAGCAATTCGGGATGGCTCGGCTGCTCGGCCCGCATCCCGAAATCATCGGGCGTCGAGACGAAGCCTTCGCCAAAGTGATGTTGCCACACGCGGTTGACCAGTACGCGAGGTGTAATCGGGTTCTGCTTGCTGACAATGGCCCAAGCCAGGTCCAGCCGGCCGCTGCCGTTTGTGAACGGGGGACGATAGCCGCCGGATAAAACCTCCAGAAACTGACGCGGGACAACCGGGCCTTTGTTCCCGGCATCCCCTCGAATCAGCACCGGCGAGTCGTGCGGCCTGCGCAGGTCTTCCAAAACCATGGCGCGCGGCGGTGCGGCCGGGTGCGTCAGTTCGAGTTGTGACACCCGGGTCTGGTTTTGCCGCAAATCGCGCAGCGTGTTGCGAAGGGCTTCCCGATCGCCCTTGCGGCGCAGCTCCCTCAATTTGGCTTCGAGGGTGTCCTTCTCCTGTTCAAGGTCCATTCGCTTCTTGTAGTAATCCGAATAATCGGGACCGCCGAGGTTCTTGACGATCACCGGCTCGAACTTGGGCTCCGCGCAGCTCGAAAACACGCCGAAAAGCGAATAATAATCCTTGGTTGGGATCGGATCGAACTTGTGATCATGACAACGAGCACACGTCACGGTGAGTCCTAAAAAGCCCTTGGTCACGACGTCGATACGGTCGTTAATGATATCGTTCTGCATTTCCATGAACCGATCGCCGACGGTAAGAAATCCCAGAGCGCACAGGTTGGTCGGATTGCGGGTGGAAGCGGGCAGCTTGTCCGCGGCCAGTTGTTCAATGATGAAAAGGTTGTACGGCTTGTCCTCGTTGAAACTGCGAATGACGTAGTCGCGGTAGGTCCAGGCAAAAGGATAGGTCGGATCCTCACGTTGCCGGCGGACCTGCCCTTTGGTGTCGCTATAGCGGGCCACATCCAGCCAGTGCCGTCCCCACCGTTCTCCGTAATGAGGCGATGCCAGGAGGCGATCGACCACTTTTTCAAATGCGTCCGGAGACTCGTCTTTGAGGAATGCTTCAACCTCCGCCGGCGTCGGAGGCAAGCCGATCAAATCAAACGTGGCGCGGCGGATCAGGGTTCGTTTGTCGGCGGGCGGATTGGGCTTGAGCCCTTTTTCTTCTAACTTGGCGAGCACGAATTTATCGACGGGTGTCCTGGCCCATCCGGAATCCTGTACCGCCGGCGGGCTTGGCTTGCGCAAAGGCTGCCACGCCCAGTGACTTTTGCTGCTTTCGGTCCGGGCTTTCTGGGCCACGGTCGCAGTGCGGGGATCGGGCGCGCCCATTTTGACCCAGGACACAAGATCGGCGACGACGGAGTCGGGCAATTGCGGGCCCTTGGGCGGCATCTGCAAATCGGGGTCGGTATATCGCACCGCCCTGATCAGCAAACTGTGCTCGGGATCTCCAGACACGATCGCAGGGCCGGTGTCGCCCCCTTTCAACAGACCGTCGCGGGTGTCGAGCCAGAGCCCGCCTTTCACTTTCTCGGACTGGTCGCTGTGACACTTGTAACAATTCTGCACGAGCACCGGCCGGATTCGGTTTTCAAAAAACTGGAGCTGGGAAGGCGTCGGTTCGGCACCGAGACTGCGAACGATGGCGGCCAGAAAGCCCAGAGCCGGGCACAATTGCCGGAGTACTCCTGGCAAAATGAAAGGCGGCTTGTTCATGCCAGTACAGGCGTTACGACCTGCCCGGCCACATCCGTCAACCGGAAATCGCGGCCGTTGTAGCGATACGTGAGTTTCGTGTGATCAAACCCGAGCAAGGCGAGGATCGTGGCGTGCAGGTCGTGGATGTGGACTTTGTTTTCCACCGCCGCAGCTCCGAACTCGTCCGTCGCGCCATAGACCGATCCGCCGCGCACGCCGCCGCCGGCCAACACCGTGGTGAACGCCTTCGCGTTGTGGTCGCGTCCGGGGTTGTCGTTCCCGTTCCGATCCTTCACCGGTTTGCGGCCAAACTCGCCGCCCCAAATCACCAGCGTGCTATCAAATAGATTCCGCTGTTTCAGATCGTTGATGAACGCCGCCAAGGGTTGATCAATTTCTTTTGCGCGTTCGGGCAAGCGTTCCTCGATATCCTGGTGATGGTCCCAACCGCCGGCCCACACTTGAACGAAGCGCACCCCCCTCTCGATCAAGCGCCGGGCAATGAGCATCTGGTTGCCTTGCGGCGTGCGCCCATACATATCCCGCATGGCGTCGGGTTCTTTTCGCAAATCAAACGCGTCCGTCGCCTCGGTCTGCATCTTGAAGGCCATTTCGAACGCCTGCAGGCGTGCCTCCAACTGGGCATCCTTTTGCAGGTTCTGGCTGTGAAGCTCGTTGAGTTGATGCACCAGGTCCAATTGGCGCCGTTGTTCATCCAGTGGCGTGTATTGGTTTCGAATGTTGCCAATGATCTGGTTCACTCCGGGCGCCTTGGTATTAATGCTGACTCCCTGATATAGCCCGGGCAGAAACGAGGCTTGCCAGTTGGAACTGCCCCCCGGCGGCGTGCCGCCCGGCCGCAACGAAATAAAGCCAGGCATGTTCTGGTTCTCCGTCCCGAGCCCATATAATACCCACGAACCCAGGCTCGGCCGTGAGAACCGCGTTGAGCCCGTGTTCATAAAGACCGTGGCCACCTCGTGGGCAGGAATGTCCGTGTACATCGACCGTATGACCGTCAGGTCATCCACCAGCTCGCCCAACTTGGGAAAAACCTCACTCACCTCGATGCCGGATTTGCCCTTCTTCTCGAATTTGAATGGGGAAGCCATGGCCAGGCCGTCCATTCCTGGAATAGGTTTCCCGTCATACTGAGCCAAGGCGGGTTTCGGGTCCCACGTATCCACATGCGACGGAGCGCCTTGCGCGAAAATATGGACTACGTGCTTCGCTTTCGCAGGTAGCGGAGGCGCTTTGGGCGCAAGTGTCGCGATTTCTTCCGCGGCGACTTTTGAACCCAAAAATTCCTCACCGAGGAGCGTCGCCAGGCCGAGCATGCCCAGGCCCATGCCGGTGCGCTGAAGAAATTGGCGGCGCGTTACGAAAAGATCCTCAAGCCTGGGTGAATGGTCCCGGATGTACTTGTTGTCAGAGCCCATAACTGTATCAATACCACACCAGACGCCCCATGCGAGAGGGTGGTTTCGCATTAATTGCAGGTTTAATGCCAAAAGATGAACAGGACCAAGTATTTGAAGGGCGAATGTCAGCACTGCCAAGGGCACCTTGAGTTCCTGGTGGATCACATCGGCATGACCGTGCCTTGTCCGCATTGCGGCCAGCAAACTGAACTGCTTCTGCCCCAACCGCCTCAGGAGCCCTCGATTCCAACGAGAGCGATTGTGTGGACGCTTGTCGCGGTGGTTGTGCTCGGCATGGGGTTGGTCGGTTCCCTGGTGGCCCTAAAAAAAGCGCAGCGGTGGGCTGCAAGTCAAAAGCGGCAAAGCACGAGCCTCCCCGTCGAATCCACAAACAGTGTTCAAGCGGCACTGCCGGTGGCCGATCCACCTTCAACCAACGAACTAGCTGCGTCCGAAGTCACGATCGACCACGTCGCCGGGTCACACCTGATCTATGCGGTCGGGACGGTGAAAAATAATTCCGACCGGCGACGGTTCGGGGTGAAGGTAGAACTCGAACTGGCTGACGGTTCCGGCCAGAAAATCGGAACCGCAACCGACTATGTGCAGGTGCTGGAACCTGGCGCGCAATGGCCGTTCAAAGCACTGGTGGTGGATGCGAAAACCAAATCGGCCCGAGTTACGGCGATTCGCGAGGATCAATAGCAGGCCAGTCCAAGTGGACCGTGGGAACATCTCCCCGAGACGGGTCGAGGCCCACCTTTTGGTTTGGCTGACGGGATTGCACCTATTAGATTCCCGCAATGCGAGATGAATCAGTCGATTTCCTCAGGAGCTTGGTCAATACGCCAAGCCCGGTAGGGCATGAAGCCCGCGGCCAACGCGTCTGGCTGGACTACGCAAAACGCTTCGCCGATGAAACATTTTCGGACGCGTACGGAAACTGCGTCGCGGTATTGAACAAAGGGGGCTCACCCCGATTGATGCTTGCGGGGCACGCGGACGAAATCGCGATGGCGGTCAATTACATCGACGAGGACGGATTCGTTTACGTTCGAAAAATGGGCGGGGTCAATCCTGCGATATCAAAGGCGCAACGCGTGGTCGTCCATTCGAGGCAGGGCCCGGTCAAAGGCGTGGTGGGCAATGTCGCGCCGCATTTGATGAAAGAGGACAAGGATCCTAAACCGCCGAAAATGCATGAGATCTTTATCGACCTTGGGGTCAAGGGCCGAAAAGAAGCTGAGAAACTCGTGCAAATTGGGGACCCGGTAACGATCACTGCAGAGTTTGATTTGCTGAGGAATGACCTGGCCGTGGCGCGCGCGTTCGACAATCGCATTGGGACCTTTGCCGTGATCGAAGCGCTCCGGCTTTTAAAGGAACCCAAAGCAAAACTGCAGGCCGAAGTGTGCGCAGTGTCGAATGTCCAGGAGGAAGTCGGGCTGTTAGGTGCCCGGCAAATTGCGTATTCCTTGAAGCCGGACATCGCATTAGTCGTGGACGTCACTCACGCAACAGATTACCCGGCGGTCAATAAGCCGCAGCACGGCGACGTCAAAGTAGGAGCCGGCCCCACCATTACTCACGGCGGGTGCAATCACCCGGAGGTTGTGAAGCGAATCGAGGAAATCGCTCGAAACAAAAAAATCCCATTGCAGCACGAAGCCACTTCGGGAACCAGCGGAACGGACACCGACGTGATTTTTTGGACGCGGGGTGGCATCGCCAGCGCCCTGGTCAGCCTTCCCAACCGCTACATGCATTCACCCGTCGAGGTTGTGAGCCTGGTCGATCTTGAGAAAATCCCGCAACTGCTCGCCGGGTTCGCCGCCTCGTTAAAACGAGGGGAAGAGTTCAAGGTAAAGATCTGAGGTGCAGCTCAGACCCCGGTGGAGACACCGCGCCTTGCGCCAGTTCAAACGGCAACATCTTCGGGCCTAACCTCGAGACATTCGTCCTGGTCCTCCCAGACCACCGCGGGGAAGAACTCGAGCAGGGCGGTAGCGAGCGGGCCGCCGGCCTGGGACAGCAGGCGTTCGGCATCCTTGGCGGCTTGTTCGAAAGCGCGATCGTAGTCGCCGGACCGTTTGCGTTGCGCATCGTCCCAATGCGCGACGGCGTGGATCGGGGAATAATCGTTGGCCCACGCTTCGAGGCTGGTCCTGATGGAATCAGGAATCTCCTCAAAAGGCACCAGGGTCTCGTTGCAGTGCTGGCAGATAAGGCCCGCCTCGCGGATATCCCGCGTGAGCAGCGGGAGCATCGGGGCGCGACAGCACGGCGATTCGCGGTAAGCGGGGGGAGGGGTGGCCAGGCGCTTCAACCAGACATGCCGCTCCTGAGCCAATTGAGCCGCCAGGCGATACGCCCCCAACAGGGGATGCGACAAGCGCCAGGCTTTGCCTTCGAACTGGCCTAACGTTTGAGCGGCCCACCTCGCCAGGCTCAGGTCATCGAAATCGCGAAAAACCGAGCCGTACTCTTTCCAGAGCAGGTCCAGGGGCGATTCGGCGTTGGCTGGCATCGGTCCGGGAATGTTGACGGACAGGCGGCCGATGTCGACTCTATTCAGGGCTCGGCAATGTGCAGCGTGTACTCGGGAGACATCGCGCTGTCTGGCTTGGTCTTGCCAAAGGCGCCGTAATCAAAATCAAACTTGTAGCGGTAATGCACCACGCTCGTCCCATTCGAAACCTGGATCAACCCTTCCCACCGGTTGGTCATCAAGGGCGTCTGGCGCATTGGAAAGGCCTCATTCCCGACAAGAATCTGCGGGTGGATCGTGTTCCATCGCAAACTCTGCTGCCGGCTATCCATCGCGACTTCAACCGGGTAAACGTTATTGTTGTTCCGGGTTTGATGCAGCGGCGTAAGATTAGTGAAAGTGGAAGTGCAGCCCGCCAGCAACAGCGGCGACAATGCAAGCGACAGAAATCTCTTCGACATAAACACAAAGCGTGACAAAGCACTTTCACGTTGTAAAGGGCTTTTCAGCGCGCCGCGAACAAGCAAGCCTGCGAAAAACGAGGAATGCGCGCCTCGCTCACTTCTGGTTGCCGGAAAGTTCCGTCCCTCATTGTTCCCTGAGAATTTCGGTTCCGTCTCGGTCGTTTTTACGTTTGCCCCAGCGGTCAGTAATCGCTAGTTTGGGGATTTCTAGAGTAAACAGAATTTATGTTTGGCACGATTCGAAAGCATCAGACCTGGCTTTGGGCGGTGATTATAACCCTGACGATTATCAGCTTCGTCACGTTCCTTTCGCCCAATTCCAAGCTCAACGCCTCGCGCGGCGGGGACAATTTTGGCTCGATTAATGGCGAACGCATTACCCGGGACCAAAAAGCAAACGCCTACCGGGAAGTCGACCTGCACACGCTTTTCATGAGCCATCATTGGCTCAGTGAAGCCAAACCGGACAACCGGATGGATCCCGAACGGGAGACCTACCAATGGCTGCTGTTGATTCAACTGCAACGCAACGCGGGCATCCACGTGGGCGAAGATGCCGCCGCCGCGATGGGACAGCAGATGGTGCGCTCGTTCGAGAAAATGGGAATCACATCGCCTTCGATGTTTATCGAGCGCGTGCTCCAGCCCCACGGCCTGGGGGTGGAGGACTTCGAAAGGTATGTGCGTCATTTCCTTGGAATCCAGGAGTTGATCACCACCTACGGCCTGAGCGGGCGGCTCATTACACCGCAGGAGGCTAAAGCATTTTATGAACGGGAACACCAGGAACTGTCCGTGGACGCGGTGTTTTTCTCGGCATCGAATTACCTGGCCAACATCAGCGTGACACCCGAGACCCTTTCCCAGTTTTATTCCAACCGGATCGCCAATTACATCATCCCGGATCGGGTCCAGGTCAGCTACGTGGCTTTCAACGTGACCAATTATCTGCCCCAGGCCCAGACCGAGTTGGGATCCAACCTGACGGAAATTGTTGACGCAAATTACCAGAGGCTCGGCACCAATTATTTCGCCGACGCCAAGTCCCCAGAGGAAGCCAAAACCAAGATTCGCGAGCAACTGATTCGGACCCAGGCGATGAATGACGCGCGTAAACAGGCGCTCGAATTCGCCAATGTCCTTTTTGATGTGAAGCCGTTCACGCCGGACACACTCCAGAAATTTGCATCGAGCAACGGATTGACGGCAGGAATCACGGTTCCTTTCGAACGGGATGAGGATCCCAAGGGCCTGCAAGTGGGGCCCGATTTTTCCAAGGCTGCTTTTGCCTTAACGCCGGAGGACCCTTACGCCGGACCGCTGGCCGGACAGGACGGCGTCTACGTCATCAGCTATAACAAGCAGATCCCGCACGAAACACCCTCGCTGGATCAGGTCAGGGAAAAGGTGACTGCCGATTACAAACGCAGCCAGGCAATGATGCAGGCGCAGGTTGCGGGCCGGTTGTTCGCCCAGTCGGCCACCAACAGCCTTGCGTCGGGAAAAGCGTTCACCAACATTTGCGCTGATGCGCACCTCAGTCCCGTCGAGTTGCCGCCGTTTTCGATCAGCACCCAGAACCTGCCGGACGTTGAAGACAAAATCAGCCTTGGCCAGTTGAAACAAATCGCATTCAGCACGACCCCGGGCAAACTCAGCCAGTTTTACCCGACGCTCGAGGGCGGAATCGTCGTGTACGTCAAGAGCAAGCTGCCACTGGATGACACCAAGGTTCAGAACGAGCTGCCGGCCTTTGTGAACAATCTCCGCCGCGCTCGCCAGCAGGAAGCCTTCGAAGATTGGTTCCGCAAACAAGCCGAGAAAGGTTTGGTCGACACACCTGTGGCCCAGCAACGGACGCCGCCCACCATGGGCGCTGCCGGGACCCGATCTTAAGACACGCGGCCTTAAGGCGGAATTTGTCAGGTCACGGCCAAGCCGGTTATCGATCCCTTTGTGCCGATCAAAGTTTCTTCCCCCGCAACCGGGGAGTTTTGGGAAATCCCCGTCTTGTATGAGGACGACTGCCTCATCGCACTGGACAAACCCGCGGGATTGCCCACAGCGATCGATCCGTCGCAACCGGATCGCGCGAATTTAATCGCCCTGCTTCACAAGGGTGTTGCCGAGGGCAAGCATTGGGCCGCAACGCGCTCCCTCTCGTTCATCATGTATGCCCACCGGCTGGATACAGAGGCCAGCGGTGTTCTGTTGTTTGCCAGGAGCAAAGACATTCTCGCGCGGCTCCTCAATGATTTCGGCAGCGAAAAGCCGGCATTGAAAATCGTGGCCCTGATCGAAGGAACACCCAGTGAGGATCATTTCGCCATGGAGGGAAGGATAGGGCCGCACGCCGCCAGGCCGGGAATGATGCGCATTGACTCCAGGCACGGCAAACGGGCTCGGACTGGTTTCCAGGTGGTGGAACGGTTCCGCGATTGGACCCTCCTGGAATGCGCTCCACTGACACACCGTCGACACCAGGTCCGGTTGCACCTGGCTTACGCACGGCACCGCGTCGCGGGGGACGGCTTGTACGGGGGCAAGCCGCTACTGCTATCACGGCTCAAACCCGGTTATCATCTCAAACCAGGGCACACCGAAAAACCTCTCCTAGGTCGGGCGTGCCTGCATGCCTCGCGCCTGGAAATCGCGCATCCAGTCACCGGCGCGCCCCTCGTAATCGAGGCGCCGCTTCCGAGGGATTTGCAGGTCGCCCTAAAATACCTGCGAAAATACGGACGGTAAGTCCCGCTTGCCGCAGCTTCGAGCCCTATCGACTCGCGGACAACCAGCTCAGAATCGACTTTTGCACGTGCAACCGGTTTTCTGCCTGGTCAAAGATGGTTTGCGCGTGGGCTTCGAAAGTTTCTTCGTCGATTTCTTTTCCCCGGTACGCCGGCAGGCAATGCATCACTAATGCATTGTTGCCAGCCGCGGCGACCAGTGCGGCGTTGATCTGGTACCCGCGCATCTGTTCCATTCGCTGGGCTGATTCGGCTTCTTTGCCCATCGACACCCACACGTCGGTGTAGAGGAGGTCGGCACCCGCCGCGGCTTTCCGGGTATCCTCCGTGCAGACGACATTGGCGCCCGCGCGCTTCAACAGTTCCGGCGAGGGCTGAAACGCCTTGGGCGCGGCGATTCGCAGCGCAAAGCCCAGCCTGGCGGCAGCGAAGATCCACGATGTGGCCACGTTACAGGCGCCGTCACCCACGAAAGCCACCGTTCTTCCCTGAATTGGGCCTCGCTTTTCCTGGTAAGTGAAGACGTCAGCAAGGATCTGGCACGGATGTTCTGCATCTGTGAGAGCGTTGATGGTGGGGATTCCCGCGTACGTTGCAAACTCTTCGACATCCGCCTGGGCAAAAGTCCGGAAAACCGCCCCATGCACCATCCGGCCCAGGACCCGTGCTGTGTCCTTGACGGGCTCACCGCGCCCGATCTGGATTTCGCTCGAAGGCAGGAACACGACTTGTCCCCCCAATTCCCGGATGCCTACCTCGAATGAAACGCGGGTGCGGGTGGAAGCTTTGGAGAAAATCATCGCCCAGGTTTGACCGGATAACGGCTGAGGTTCGCGGTTCCCGCGCTGGCGTTTGATGACCACTGCGTCAGACAGAATTTTTTCGATCTCAGGCGCGCTCAGCTTTTCAATGCTTAAAAGGTGTTTCATTTTTCGAACGGTGATCAAAATGGCGCCGGATCAGGCCGCGAGTTTTTCGGCCACTTTGGCGATGGCATCCAAACCCTCTTGCGCCTCTAATTGGCGGAGGTTCAGAGGGGGCAGCAGCCGTAGGATTTGGGCTCCAGCGGGGATCGTCAGAACGCCTGCCGCATGCAACAACTGCGCGAATCGGACAGCCTGCGTCCGGGAAGGGTCTCCGGGCAGGCCGGGGATGTCGGGGGCCAATTCCATGCCCAGCATCAGCCCAAGGCCGCGCGCGCTGCGCAGCACCGCCGGGTATTGTTTCGCCAACTCCTGCAAACCGATTTTCAGAAAGTCGCCGACTCTGCGCGCATTGTCGGCGAGCTTTTCGCGTTCAATCACCTCGAGCACTTTCAGAGCGACCGCGCACCCCAGCGGGGAACCGCCATACGTGCTGCCATGAGTGCCCGCGCTCAGAAGATCGGCGTAGGGCGCGCGGATCCAGAATGCGCCGATGGGAAAACCAGCGCCCAAAGATTTCGCCATTGAAATCCCGTCCGGCAGGAACGAGCCGTGGCTATTGTTTCCCGCTCCAGGCGCGACGGATTCCAGGATTCGCTGGAAACTTTGGAACCGGCCGGTGCGAAAATGCCCATCCTGGACCCCGTCCATCAGGAGCAACAAACGGCGCTCGTCGCAAAGCTTGCGCAACCCAAGCAGGTACTCGGGATTGGCGGGGGAGACACCGCCTTCGCCCTGGATTCCTTCAATCAGAACGGCCGCGGTAGCCGGTGAGA
>Ga0070738_10002695_pt1 | contig 25944 bp, 17 predicted proteins | sample Coa_R2_2_FD_66446 | JGI IMG/M metagenome (GOLD analysis project Ga0070738, IMG submission 66446) | Surface soil microbial communities from Centralia Pennsylvania, which are recovering from an underground coalmine fire - Coalmine... | ecosystem: Environmental > Terrestrial > Soil > Unclassified ...
AGCCACCTGGCCTGACAAAAAGGCGCCGGCCAAAGACGCCGCGGTCACGATTGACAAGGATATGAACGTGGTCCTCGACGTGTCTCCGCCGCCGCTGCGCAGTTTGACGATCAATGGCAAACTGAGCTTCGCAGATAATAAAGATCTTGAACTGACCACCGAGTGGATCCTGTTGCACGGCGAGTTGGAGATTGGCGCTGAAGCCAAGCCCCACACCCACAATGCAATCATCACCTTGACCAATAACGTCCCGGGCGAAGACATTGAAGGAATGGGCGACCGCGGCATCATGATCATGGGCGGCACCCTGAGCCTGCACGGTACGGAGAAAAACTCCTGGACCAAGCTCACAAAAACAGCCGCCGCAGGCAGCAACACCATAGAAGTCTTAAATCCCGGCGACTGGAAAAAGGGCGAGCAGATTGTCATCGCGTCAACGGATTTCGATCCGCACCAGGCAGAGGAACGAACCATCGCCGGCATCTCTGGAAAGGTGATTACGCTGGATCAGAAACTTCAGTACATGCACTACGGTCAAGTCACTTTCGGCGTCGATGAGCGTGGTGAAGTTGGAATGCTGACACGCAATATCCGCATCCAGGCTTCAGCCGACGCCGAGCAGTCATTCAGTGGCGGACATGTGATGGCGATGGTTGGGTCGACCATGAAAGTCTCCGGTGTCGAGTTCTTTCGAATGGGTCAGCACGAGAACCTTGCGCGGTATCCGATCCATTGGCATCTGGTGGGCGATGCGCCGGGGCAATACATTATGAACTCGGCAATTCATCACACCTTCAGCCGCTGCGTGACGGTACATGGCACCAACGATGTGCGGGTTGAGAACAATGTGGCGTACGACAACGTCGGTCACTGCTACTTCCTAGAGGATGGCGTGGAACACGGCAACCAGTACATTGGAAACCTGGGGCTCCTGACCAAGTGCAATCCCACCAGACCCTGCAATCCGACCAACGCGCTTAACGGCTCTGGGGCTGGTCAAAATGCCACCGATCAGTTGATTCCTTCCGACAACACGGCCTCCACCTTCTGGATCACGAATCCCGACAACACCTACCGCGGGAATGTGTCCGCAGGTTCTGAGGCAACCGGCTTCTGGATCGCATTGCCGGAGCATCCGACGGGCAAGTTTGAAGGCACGGAGATCAGTGCAAAGACCTGGCCGCGCCGCATGCAACTGAAGGAGTTTTCCGGCAACGTCGCCCACTCCGACGTCGACGGGCTGATGTTTGATCGCGGACCCAATGCGCAGGGCAAATTCAACCTTGGCGGCAACACGCATCTGCCCTATTCCGATCCCAGCGACATCAACAGCCCGAGGCTCGAAACGGTGATCGATGACTTCACCAGCTACAAGAACAGCGGCGCCGCCATCTGGGCCCGTGGCGAGAATCATGTGTTCAAGGGCCTGAAACTAGCCGACAGCGGCATCGGCTACACACATGCGTACCCTGGCGTGGCCCCGTACCACGGCGACTTTACCTCGAAGGTCGAGGACTCCCTTTTTGTGGGCGAAACCGACAATAAAGGCACCCCCAAAACCGAAGCGGAAATCGCGTATGGCCGAAGCATGCCTCGCAAGGACGCGGATTACCCAATCCGCGGCTACGAATACTACGACTTCACGCACCATGTGATCAATACCAAGTTCGTCAACTTTGTGGACAACGCCACTCGCAAAACCGGAGCCATTTCTTACCTGCTCTACACCAGCTTCCCTATCAGCACCAACAACGATGTGGAAGGCCTCAAATTCGAAAATGCCAAGCCGGTGTATTTCCCACCGGAGCAGGATCGACGCTGGTCCTTCTCCGGCGAATTCGGAAGGTTTACAGGCTGGAATGGCGCGGTGTTCCATGATATCGACGGGTCGGTCGGCGGCGTCCCCAATTCCTACATTGTGATTGACAACGGGATCGCGGACGATCCTCAACACTGTCAAATCAAGCCGGATTGGAACGCTGCGGTGTGTAAGGGCGATATGGGGCGCATGCAGATCGGCGCCGGCAGTGGCGCTAGAGGCGGAGGGTTCGGTGGTGGCCGTGGTGGCGCTGCCGGAGGTCCTGGCGCTGCAGGCGGCCGGGGTGGACCTGGCGCGCCTGCCGTTGCCGGCGGTCCCGGCGGAGGCCGTGGCGGAGCGGGCGGTAGAGGAGGGTTCGGCGCAGGCGCTCCGCAGGTCGTTCTCAGCCGCAACGGTCGGAAACTTACCGTCAGCGGCGACACCACGGTGCTCGCCGGCACCGAGATCCGGGCGGAAAGCGAAGCGCCGACACTGAACATTAGCTTACGGGAGCTGGACAACGGCTCATGGGTTATCTTGGAATTACCAGGATACTCGAGCGCATCCGCGGGCACGGCGCAAACCAGCCTGGATGCGCTGCGCAACGCCAGCGGCACCTCGTACTACCGTGGAGATGGCGCGCTTTGGGTAAAGCTCATTTCTAACGGAGGCGGCGCTCGTCCCGGCGCTGGCGGTCGTGGCGGCCTTGCGCCCAGCAGTATCCAAATCAGCAGGTAAGCTGGCCCCTGCTGTATCAGCCTCTCAGATCAGCGGGGCGCTCGCCGGGATGCGTCGATAGGGACGCCCGCCGGATTGCATTTTGCGTGGCGGCCAAGCGGGCGTATCCGAGGCGCTGGTCCGGTTCAAGATACGCCCCCTCGGCCCATTCGTTCCAGGCGTTGATAAAGATAAACGGCGCGCCGGAGGAGTATTGCAGGGATTGCTTGATCATATGGTAAAGCCATTCCTCATACAGCTCCGGACTCGAATGAACCAAAATGTAAGCTTTCGTGCCCCTTCTCGGCGTGTTGTCCCAAGCCGGCATCACGCCACGATAAAGGAGGTATTCGGGCCATGGCATGGCGATTTGATGCCGTACGATCGCCGAATAGTCGACGAGAGAGCCTTCGAAATCCGGATGGACCCCTGGGAACGAAGCCGGGTCAATCAGGGTTTGGCCGCTATGCGGTGGAAATTCCACGGCCGCATCGAAGCCGTACTCTCGCGGATCGGTGATGCCAAAGCTTTGCACCGCGCAAAGATGAATCGCGCCGACGCCGGATTGCCGGCAAATCTCCCTCCATCGCTTCGCCACTGCCGCCGGATCGGGCAAGACGTTGACCCTGTACACCAAGAGCATGGGCGCGCCATCCACGCGGATGTACCTTGGATTCTGCATGATCGGAATCACGTCTCTTATAAAGAGTTCACAGACTGAATCCGAATAATCCTGAGCGATGAGCACTTCCTGATTGCCTCCATCCCACCTTCGAGTCCAGTTCTCATTTGCCCAGCAAATGCAAAATGGAAAATCGGGCTGGCCCGACATAAGCATGGTCTCTAAGGGCTTTTCCAGGACCTTGGTTCCGGCAAACCAGTAATAGTAAAAGCAAAAACCGTAAATTCCGTGCAGACTGGCGAGTTGAGCTTGCTGCTGCAGCACCTCCGGGACGCGAAGGTCGTAAAAGCCTAAATCCGCGGGAAGCTGGGGTTGATAGTGGCCGGCATAGTTCGGTTTGGCGCGCGTAACGTTGGTCCACTCCGTAAAGCCTTTGCCCCAGAATGCGTCGTTTTCCGGAATGGGGTGGAACTGCGGCAGGTAAAACGCGACGAGTTTCACCGCCCGGGCGGAGGCATCTTCTGGCGGACAAGGCGGAGCAACGGGAGCGTCACTGGAGACTGGCATAGAATTCCTTCAACGCAGGGACGTTTTTAGACCAGCTTAGACGTCGAATTGCAAATTCCCGACCGGCAGCGCCCAGTCGAGCGGCGAGCCCGGGATTGTCGAGGAGGATCTCGATCTTCTGGGCGATTTCGATCGCGTCGCCAGACTGGAGCAGCAGCGCCTCCACACCGTCGCGAACCGCCAGACCCACGTTGGTCCGAGGCAGAATCACGGGTTTTCCGGAGGCAAAGAATTCCGGAAGCTTGGACGGAAAACGGTAATCGTTGAAAGGGCCAATTCGGCCCGGCTGAACCAGGATATTGGCTCTTTGCATGATCGAGTACAAAGCTTCGCGGGGGATGAAGCCCAAATCGAGCACTGCTCCCGCGCGCGTTGCGTCCGTAATCCAATCCGCTGAAACGTATTGAGAACCTGTTTTGAGCAGCACAACCCGCCTGCCGGCGCGGCGGAGCGCCTGTACCGCCCAAAATAAGCTCCGGACTTCGGCGGCATTTGAGGAATGAATATTTCCACTATAAACGAGCACGGACTCATCGTCCGAAATGCCCATCTGGCGGCATTGATCCCGACTGGCGGCGGAAGCAGACAAGAACTCGGGATCAAAGCCAGGCCACAACACAATCCCAGGCGTGGAGGCAGGCTTAAACTCAAGCAACCGGTCCACAATAGCGGTAAGGCCGCTTGCGCCCGCCAAAAACTTTCGCGACCGGAGCGGATGCGATAGATGGTCTGGCACGGCGGTTGCGTCCATCAGCTCTTCCGGAAGGCGGCGGAGATGGTGAGACGCCAATGCGCCCATTTCTGTGTCTAAGATGAACTCCTCGTTGTCTTCGAGGTGAAGCACATATTTGCAAGGCTTTGAAGCTAGCAGGTGAAAAGTCAGTTTCCGGACGCGCTCGCGAGGCGTCCAGGCATGGATCAGATCAGGGCCCCTCCCGTCGGGAAACAGGATGCGGCCGCTGTAGCCCAGGCCATAGGACACAACCGAAAAGCGCGCCACAGAAGCCAAGGCTGGCTCGCCGCCGGGAACACAAACGATGCAGTCCAAGCCCTCCTCGGCGAGGTTTCGGGCAATGCTAAAGATGTGCAGGGCGCTGTTGTTAGGAAAATCGCAATGGCTGATGAAAAGGACGTTCACGCGGTGGCCGCCACGGATCCTACGGTTGGAAATTCAGACAGAGCGTTTTGGTTGAAATATGGATCGCCCTTCTGCATCAGACTGTCCCAGCGATCGGAAAAGAGCGCCTCATCCAGGCGCCATCCGTTTCTTGAAGCGAGCGCCTGCTGTTTTTTGATCCATGCTTGGGGCGTTACGATATTGCGTCTGCCGGCGGCCCTGGCCCGGAATGCAAGATCGGCGCCGTCGAAAAACGATTTTGAATAATATTTGACGCTGCCGCCCAAATCCAAAAATACCGATGTGGAAACCATCAAACACTCGCCAGAGACGGAAATCACCTCTCGGGCGCAGGAAAGAGAGCCGATATACCCGTCGGAATCGGCAGGGAAGTCCCGCATTGAGGGAGTAAGCATTCGATCAGGCCCCAGCATGAGGCCGGCGCACCAAACCTTGTCATGGACCCGAATTACGGGAGATGCGCAGCCAATGTCCGGTTGTTGGCAATACATAAGCAAAGTCTCGATCCAATCCGCGCTCGCCACTTCCAGGCCGTCGTCGATCCAAACCAGGAATTCGCCGCGCGCAAGGCGGGCATGGGTGTCCTCGAGCGTCGCTACGAAGATGCGCCGATCTGCCGGCAGACCTGGGGAAAGACCTGGAGGAACAGCCACAACAAAATTGGGGTACGACGATTGGTTCAGAACCGATAGAACCGTAAGATTCGTGGAAGGCTCACCGGATTCCCTAACCGCGATCACAACGCGAGGATATGTTGATCGCGCGGCGGGCCGGATCCGAAGCCGGTGAGGCAACGATGGGTGCGGAGCTGCAATCGCGGCAATGCCAAGCCGCCCTAGATGTGCGTTTACCGCCGCCGCCTGGAGATGCTCCAGTTTTCCCTTTGCGTCTTCGCTGGCAGCCACGCTGCCCGGCAGAGAACGCCAATGATACAGAATTTGGGGAATATGAAAGATCTTGTCGGTTCTCTCCGACAACCGCAGCATCAGTTCGAAATCCTGAATGCGGTCGAACCGCGGATCGAAGCCGCCCACCTGCCGAATTAGCGTTGCGCGCGCCACCAGCAAGTGATTGACGAACATGACCCCACGGAAGAACTCCGGCGACCAATCAGGTTTGAATGCTGTTCGAATCTGATGCCCGTCTTGATCAATCGTATCGTGATCGGTATAGACCACATCCACGGAAGGATCGCTGCGCAACAGCGCCGCTATTTCAGAGAGCGCATTGGGATGCAGTTCGTCATCATGGTCGAGCATTCCCACATAGTCCCCAAGCGCCTGCTCCAAGGCCGCATTTGAAGCTCTCGAAATGCCTGCATTGTCTTTTCCATATTGGATGACGATTCTGGAGTCCCCACGCGCGGAATACTCTCTGAGCACAGACAAAGTCCCCTCTTTTGAGGACCCATCGTCGTAAATGCACAATTGCCACCGCGGGTAAGACTGCCGGAGAACGGATTCGATGGCCTGGCGCAAAATGCCCGCCGGCGCATTAAAGACAGGCAACAGAATGGAAATCAGCGGGCCGTTGGGAGGCATGGCCGCTGGAACTTGCGGTTCGCCGGGGGGTTTGCCCGCAATCTCCGGATCCGCCGATGCATCTTTTAATAGGGCTTGCTCGCACCGACCATGTTTCCAGTAATGGAGGAGCGGATTCATCCCGCTTTCCCTCACGTCGTCGCGCGCGTCTAAATATTGCGCCGGATCGAACTCAGGGTGAGGCTGGCGCAATTCGGCGGCGCCGAATGAATAATAATGAATCAATGGATTTAATCCCGCCTGAACAACATCGGGATTTCGCGCCATGTAATACCGCGAATCAAACATAGGATGCGGATTTCTGCGCTCGTCCGCTCCAAAACCTATGTAATGAGCCCATTGATTTTTCGCCTTTGAAACGTCCGGATTTGAAAGGGCATAGAAATCCGAGTCAAACAATGGATTGGGGGGAAGCAAGACGCCGGCGCCGGGCAGCCAGCCAGCGTAAACCATTTTTGCCAGCGGCTTCCCGGCGTATGGAAATGCGGGCGATTCGTAGAAGGCTCTCAAAAGAATCCGATGCGCCTTCAATGCGGCGCCGCCAAACATGCGCAGCGGCGCCGTGAGACGCCAGGATTTGGAATGGCGCATGGATTCGACCGTCCTTTGCATCGCCGCCCAGCGATTTTCGGCCGAGGCGAGAGCCTTTTGACTGTGGACTCTCTGCTCCCGGTTTCGGCGTCTTTCTTCTTGAAGTTCAGCCGTAGCCTGCGCGGCGGAGGCCCCGAGGCGGCTGATCTCGGCTTCAAGCTGCTGCCGCTGAAGGGCGAAGGCGTCGAGCTGATCCATGCGGCGCTGACGCTCCTGTTGGAGCTCTCCGGCTGCCTGCGCAAGGGAGGCTTCGAGCTGCTGCCGCTGAAGGGCGAAGGCGTCGAGCTGATCCATGCGGCGCTGACGCTCCTGTTGGAGCTCTCCGGCTGCCTGCGCAAGGGAGGCTTCGAGCTGCTGCCGCTGAATAGCCCATTCGTTGGCCTGCTCTTCGCGTCGCCGCTGTTCCTGCCGAAGTGTTTCGGCCGCATTCGCGAGCGATTCCTGGAACTGAACCCTTGTCTCGGACAGCAAGGCGGCAAGCGCTTGAAACGCTCGCGGAAAGGAACTAAACCCTGGGTCAATGCGAAGGCGGCACTGAAGCCGCAGTTTTTCAAGGGAGGCAGGCGTCTCAAAGGAAGGCAAAAAAACCTGAGGGTCGTTTCCAAAGCTGACAATTGCCAGTACGTCGTTGCTGGGAATGCGCACCGCGGTGCCGCCACAATCGATTTCCCCAGGGCTTGCCGGATCCAGGCGCCATAACAAATTTCCGGTGACGGAATCCTGGACCGTTATTCCGGAGATTTCAATCAAGGAAACCGTTTCGCACGGGTCGACGCGCAGGCGCGCAGAAGGAAACAGCACTTCGGACTCCAGAACGACCCACTCATTCAGGCGAAGGTTGATCGTCTGGCTGCGCCGGTCCGAATAGCCAGAATTGTCTGGCGAAAACACCTGAAATTTTGTTATTTCGTGGGAGCGTCCCGGGCGCGGGTCGCCGTTCGGACGGCGGTTGAGGGAAGGTTGGGAAGCATCAACCAGATCCCAATCCGCGGAGAAAGGTTCATAGGAGAGGCGCTCGGCGCAAAGGAAATAGTAATCTCGAAGGGTTTGTGGGTCGCACGCGCCCTTGAACAGCGCGGATAACAGCGGATGATCGAGGTCCGCCAGGGCGCCGTTTGCGAGGACCCCCAGTCCCCCGCCGTGCCAAAAGGCGAAGGAAGGAAACCGGCGCGCGGTTTCCGCCCACAGGCGCCACCCGCCGGAATCTTCCCCCTGGGCGACGATTTTGTGGATCAGGATCAAACCGCCTCTTGACACCTTCGGAAGCCAGGTTTCGAACTCGTGCAGGATCGCATGAGCGCTGCACCAATTGATGTGAAGAAGGTCCACGGCGCCGTCCAGAAACAAGCGCGCTGCCTCCGTGGACGTCATTCGCAGCAAATGCGAAAAGCCCGAATAGCGGCCCGCGTTGTGCTTGGAGGCGGCCTCAAAGGCCCGGAGGCCGCCGCGATTCGAACCTTCTTCCCAGGTATCGACGGCATAACAGTGGCACCTCATCGAGGCCTCTTGCACTGCCTGGCAGAGCCCGAAATAGGAGCCGCCGCCGCCCGTCCCCAGTTCCACCAATATCGCCGGCCTCAGAACGTCGACCGCGTCTACGGCGAAGGGCAGATGCCCGGACCAGAGTTCCCGGCCCTCAGGATGGAATTCGGGCCGGAACCGCAGGGAACGCAGATTCGGGATCATTGAAGTAGTTTAACGCACTGTTTGCTGGAATCGGCATTGATTGAGCTATAATCCGTAAATTGGAGGGTGAACTCGCGGCGGCGCGCGGAAACCGGCCAAGACGCCTGGAGCGCATTCCGCCGCAATCCGGGGCCCTCAATCTCCGTCTCGCGGTAAGAATTTTGAGTCAACTGCACTACAAAACCGTAGCTTTTTTGCACCTTCCCAAAACCGGAGGCATCACGCTGATCAAATATTTACAGGAATATTTGTTGCGGTTGCCCCTGATTCACCTCCAATGCACGTGTGACTTTCTGGACGGACCGCAAAATTCGGAAGGAAGCAGGCTGGTGGCGGGCCACTATTTCTATCCACTGCTGGAAATATTGGGACGACCGCTATACTCGATTACGTTCTTGCGCGATCCGGTGCAGCGGGCGATCTCGGCTTACCAGTACATCCTGCGAAACCCCGGCCACCCGCTCCATCCCCAGTTGTCGCGGGCGCGTATCGGCGCGCCCAGTCAGTTCGTGACCGATAACTTGTTTTCCTTCCACGGGGCGAATATGATGACCCGGATGCTTGGCGCCGATTACGACTTGCGCAGTGTGGTTGATCGGATTCATAAGCGTACGATTTCGGCCGAAGAAGGCAAGGCAATTATCGATTGGATGGAAAAGCGCCCGTGCGATGCGGGCGTTCTCAACCGGGCCATGATTCGCCTGGAGCGTATGAGCTTTTTGGGACTCACCGAACACTGGAGAGCGAGCCTGGAATTGTTATGCCGCAGCATCGAGGCGCCGGTCCCAGCAGAGCTTTTCCGGGAAAACGCCGCTCCTGAGCCAGACCTAGCCGCGCGTAACGCGTTGAGCAAGGATGAGGTGGAGGCCGTGCGAGAAGCGAATCGTTTTGACGAGATTCTGTACCGGTTCGGTCAGCGGTTATTTTACGAACGCTGTGAGAGGCAAGCGGTAGCCGCGGCGTAGGCGGCAACATCGACGGGCAGACAATAGATTGGCTGCGCATGGAGAGTCAAGAACCAGCACCTTCATCCAGGCTCGAGGAAAGGCTCGCGAAAATGGAAAAGAGCCTGGAGTCGGCCCGGGAAGAGCTTCGCCTGCTGCGGGAACAACAAGCGCGCCGGGACCGGCAACAGAACGACGTTGAAAGGATCCTTACCAGTCACCGAGAGGCAATTGAAGCGGCCGGCGGGCGCGTGCAGGAGATTTTGCAAAGCCGCATCTGGCGAACGCTAGTATGGCTAGGCGGCTGGTTCGTTTCTCCCAGAAAACCTAAAGCGCGGCCGGAAGGACCGCCGGAAATCCGGGCAACCCAGGGCGCTCCCCGCTCCGGCCGCCGCCTCCTCACAGGAGCCTCCACGGCAAAGGACTGCGCGGAGCTCGTTCGAAACGCCGCCGGCGCCTGTCGCCGTCCCATGTCCGGCCGCCCGCGCATAAGCGTCGTCACCGCGGCGTGGAACACTCCCATATCGTCCTTGGCCGCCTCCGCGCTTTCCGTGTTGGAACAATCCTCGACGCAATGGGAGTGGTGCATCGTGGACGATGGATCAGCGCAAACCGACTTCCGCGATCTCCTGCCGATCCTTGAAAGCACCCATCGCGTCAAAACGCGGAGGCTTAAGCGAAGACAAGGCGTAAGCGGCGCGCTCAACGAAGCGATGCGTCTCGCCGCGGGAGAGCACGTCTGTTTTTTGACTCCCGGAGATCAGTTGGAGCCGGCGGCGCTGGAGGCGTGCCTGACGGAGCTCGACCGAGGCTTCGATGTTGTTTATACCGACCACGATGTAGTGAATGGCGAGGGACAGCGAAAAGAGGCATTTTATAAACCGGATTGGTCGCCGGAATACTTGCGCGGCGTAATGTATATCGGCAATCTCCTCTGTGTCCGCCGCGAGACCGCGCTCAGCATTGGAGGATTCGACGCCCGCTACGACGGAATCGAGGATTTCGAATTCATGCTCCGCTGTTCAGAGCGGACCCAGCGCATTGGACACTTGAGCACAGTCCTTTATCACCGCCGCCTTCCGCATTCCGACCCTGAAGCTTCCCAGGAACCCGTCGGAGGCACGGACGAACTTCAGAATTTGGCCGTGCAAGCGCATTTGAAGCGATTGCAATTGCCCGCTTTAGCCGAACCTGGCGCCTTGCCGGGGCGCGTGCGGATCGCGCCTCGGCCCCTGGCAAGTCAGCCCCTCGTTTCAATTCTGATCCCCAGCAAGGACGAGCCGGAGTTGCTCGGCGGATGTCTTCGGAGCGTAATGGATAAAACCACCTACGGACGTTTTGAGATCGTCTGTATCGATAACGAAAGTACAGACCCGCGGGCGTTGCAACTCATGGAGTCCTATCGAGTAAAACGGGTTCTATTTACAGGACGGTTCAATTTTTCGCAAGCCAACAACCTCGGCGCGCGCGCCGCCAGCGGCGAATATCTCGTGTTCATGAACAATGACATTGAGGCGATCACGGAACGCTGGATTGAGGAGATGCTCTATTACGCCCAGCAGAGGGACGTGGGCGCGGTGGGAGCTTTGTTGCTTTATCCGGACCTCACGGTTCAGCACGCCGGCGTAGTGCTGGGCTGCCGCGGAACGGCGGATCATGTTTCACGGCGGGCTTCCGCCGGCTCAGACGGCTATCATGGGTCGCTGAGTTGCGCTCGCGAAGTATCCGCTGTCACCGCGGCATGCATGATGTTAAGCCGGACCGCATTCGAACAGGCCGGCGGATTTTTCGAGGAATACTGCACGGCATATCAGGACGTCGATCTGTGCCTTCAATTACGGGCGCAAGGTTTTCGAAACATATTTACTCCGCATGCGCGCTTTTTCCACAAGGAATCTCAAACGCGCGGGAATTATTACGATTTGGGCGATCGCAGGCTGTTGTTGGACCGGTGGGGCAAGACAATCGCCGCACGCGATCCGTATTACAACCGGAATTTCGACGTGGAAGCCTGCAACTATACATTGAAATCCGAACAGTGATTCGCCGGCGCGCTTCACGGCGCAAAATATCCAATCAGATCCAGAATGAGATGGGTTGGATCGGAAGGGAGCGCTTCTACGGATCCATTCGGAGCCGCCACGATGGCCATGTTGGAAGTGACGGCTCTGTCGGGCGCTGTGAGCAAAGGCAGGCTTGGGACCGGCATGCCCTGCCCCCACAAATTCAGATACTGCAGGGGACCGGAAGGCACTACTGTACTATTCAGGACATAGGCTTGCGCGGTTGCCGGCGGAGCGCAGACGCTTGAGGCAACCGGCGCCAGCCTAACCACCCCTCCGGGCAGGGGAGGCTGGAGCCATGGATAACGAGTGTCCAACACCCGGCAGGGCGCTGCCGCATAGAAGGACAGCCCCCCTGATCCGGAAGGTGCGAAATATCCGTCGATATCGATCGAGAGATCTGTATCGTTACTGGCGAATACGCTTATCGCACCCATAGCCCCCGCGGGAAGGATGGCCGCGGCCGAGTTCGCTATGCCGACCTTGTCATTCAGAGTGGAGGCGTTCGGCTGCGCTTGGCCCGCCGGCCATGTGGTGATGTAATCTAATTCGCCCCGCGGATAGGCGGTGAAGTTCAACAAGTACGCTTGCGCCGTAGCCGGAACCCCGCAGCCAGCCGCCAGAAGCGGAAATGTCCGAGCGGTTTTGCCCGCTAAGGCGGGCCCTCCCAACGCGCCCGAGGCCGTCCGAGTGTCGGCGGCCCGGCAGAGCGGGAGCGGATAGAAGGCCAGGGCTGAGGTACTGTTCGCATCTACGAAATATCCGTTAATGTCGAGCACCAGATCCGTAGGATCGCTGGCGAAAACCGAAACGGCTCCGGAGATGCCGGCCAGCACAATGGCTGCGTTGGCTTTGATACGCCCATCGGAATTGATGGTCGATACATTGGGGAGAGATTGGCCGGCTGGCCATAACGTCAAGTAGTGCAGTTGCCCCGAAGGCAAAACGGTAACGTTCAAGGAATAGGCTTGCGCGGTAATCGGAATTCCGCAGTTGCTACTCGGGATGGGAAACGTTCGAATCCCTGCCCCGACAAGAGAAGGAGGGCCAAAATTCCCTGTGAATCCCGCCCAGGCCCGGGTATCCGCCACGCGGCAGGGAGTGACCGGAACAAAGCGCAGTGGCGTGGGAGTTGAGGCGGCGTAAGCGATGGCGGCGATCAGGGTGTCGTCTTGTCCTGCCGGCGTGGAGGAAAACTGGGTTCTTATATACGGAACGGAGCCGGATAGGACTTGTCCACACAACGCGAACTGGTCCGGTCCAAGCGCCGCCACCCCATACGCTCGATCATCTCCGCCACCGCCGATGAAGGTGGAAAAATCCAGAGCGGTCCCGTTGGATTTCACCACCGCGGCGAAGGCGTCGAATGCGCCCCCAAAGGCGCTCTGAATCGCGCCGACAACCGGAAAGTTCACGGAGGCCGTATAGCCCGCGACTACGATCCGGCCGTCCAGAGCCACAGCTACGGAATCGGCGGAGTCCGATCCGCTGCCGCCGAGATAGGTAGACCACACGAGCTGGCTCCCATCGCCCGCCATGGCGCAGAGAAACGCGTCATACCCACCCCGATTGCTGGGTTGCAGGGCGTTCGGCGAGACCGGGAACGCGCTGGAAGCTGTATCTCCGGCGATATAAACGACTCCGTTGGGGCCAACGGCGACGGCGTTGCCTTCATCGACGCTTTCCCCGCCTAGATAGGTGGAGAACAGCAACTGATTGCCCGCTGAGCTGAGTTTCGTCAGAAAAGCATCGGAGGAGCCGGACAAGGCTGAATCGAGCGGAGTCGCGAGCGGAAAAGAGGCCGAGTTGGTTACACCCGTCACATAAGCCTCGCCGGCTCCATCCACCGCAATGCCTCGACAAAGGTCATTCCGCTCCCCCCCAAGAAAAGTCGCGTACAACAGACTCGCTCCGCTGGGGTCGACCTTGGCGACAAAACAATTGGATATTCCACGCTGTAGCTTTTGCGGAGCATTAAGCGTGACCGGAAAATTCGGAGAACTGGTGGACCCGGCGACATAGGCCGCTCCGGAGGGGTCCACGGCAATCGCGTAGCCAGCGTCGTTTGATGCGCCTCCCAGATAACTGGCGTAGATCAGAGAACCCGAGGAACTTACTTTGACAATGAAAGCATGTTGCAGACCAGGGCTAGGCGAGCTCTGCTGTAATGCGCCGGCCGTGACCGGGAAGTCTACCGAGCCAGTCAGGCCCGTAATATAGGCATTGCCGCTGGAATCGATGGCCACGCTGCGGGCGGAGTCATAGTTGGTTCCGCCAAAGACGAAGCTGTAGAGGATCTGCGTCGCAGACCCGTTGAGCTTCACGATAAATGCGTCTCCCGCAGCGCGCGAATGGCCCGATTGCCCGGCGCCGGGGAAATCATTCGAATATGTCTCTCCCACGACATAAATGTTTCCCGCCAGGTCCGTGGCCATGGCTCGAGCCGCGTCAAATTGGCTCCCGCCTAAGATAGAGGCGGAAATGAGAGGCTGGCCGCCCGCCAGGATCCTTAGGCCAAAGAAGCAAGCCAGCAGCGCAATACCTCTTCCTGTTCGAGGGTCGGGTTTCATGAATGTCACTCCAAGCGATTGGTCTGAAGTCAACGCGCTCGGCTTGACAATCGGCATTCGCGCCTTCCTACATTAGGGCGGAATCGACGCGCAGGGCCGGACATTCGCCGCCAGGCAACCGGGCAGAGCCGCAAACTATCCCTCTAGCGGCTGGCAAAGGCCAGCCGTCTTGGCTATGAGCTGCCGATGAGGATGCCGGTGAAAAACACCAGCGTTCCCCCGACCACCACCTCAAACGCCGCCGTCAGCAATGGCGTATCCATGTAGCGCTTGCGGATAAGGCTGATAGCGGCTAGCTCGACGGCGTGAGCAACTCCCTTTCGAGCGATTCGGCCTGCCGGTAGTGGCGGCGCTCTACTTGGCCAAATCGCCGAGCAGCTTGGGCGTCGAGGCGTCTGACACCTGCCGCATCGCGTGATCGTAAAATTGGCGGGTTTCGAGCTCCATGGCCTCTGCTTGTTTGCGAACGGCGTGAATTCCTAAAGGCCGCACCAGCCAGATGGGCCGGCGGTTGAGGAAGCCACGCACGTCCTGACGGCGAATCAGCGGAATGTGGCCGCCGAATCGCCGGCGATACTGCTCAATCAAGCTGGCTCGGCGCCCGGACTCTTCCCGTTGCATTTCCTCGAACATTTTGGCGGTGGAAGGATAGGTCTCGCGCAGGCCGTCTGCGAAATCCGCGTAGATGCGCGCGTCCTCTTCTTCCAGAGAAATCGCCAACGCAAGGATTTCGCGATCGGAGAGATCATTGAACGGTTTGGTCACGATGCTTTCCGTTTAGAGGCGCGGGCGATGTGAGGCTGCCCGCCGAAAACACCCGCTACAGTGCGCGCAGTTCTACTTGTTTATAGATCGCGCGTATCTGCTGCAGCGTCGGAAACCGGATCCCCGGCAGGGACGCCGTCGCCGTTCCCGCCGCCACGCCCCAACGCAGGCTTTCGGCGAAACTCTTGCCTTTGTCCATGCTCCAAACGAAGGCGGCGGCCAGCGCGTCCCCGGCTCCGATAGGGCAAAGCGAATCGATGCGGGGCGGCAAAGCTTCAAAGACTCCTTCGGAGGAGGAGCCGATCGCACCCCGGCTGCCAAGCGAAAGGATCACGGATTCCGGGCCCATCTCCTGCATGCGGTTGACGGCCTCCAGCATCTGGGTGCGCGTGATCAGCGCGCGGCCCAACAGGCGCTCTGCCTCGTGTTGATTCGGACTGATCACCGAAGGTCTTCCCTCAAGGGCGTGTTGTAAGGCGTCGCCATCCGTATCGAGCAGAACCTTTACGCCGCGTTTCTGGGCAATCTGGATTAGTTCGCAATAGAAATGCGAGCGGATGCCTGGTTGCAGGCTGCCGCAGATCATCAGCCAACGCACCCTTTCCGGGACGCCATCTTTTTCTCGAGAGCCTTCGAGGCGGGCCTGCACCAGATCGCGGACGGATTCGAGCTCACGGGGAGTCAAAGCGGCGCCGGCTTCGTTGAGCTTCACGGTCAGCCCCTGGCGATCGGAGATGGCGAGATTGATGCGGCTTTCCGCCGCCACCAAAGCCGCTTCGTAAGGAAAGCCGGCGCCCTCCAACAGCTTGAGCATTCGTTTGCCGGCCGCGCCGCCGCAGGTGAGCAAGGCCCGCGTCTTTCCGCCCAGCGCGTGGATCACCTGCGATGCGTTAACGCCGCGGCCGCCCGCAACTTCGGCGCGGTCTAAAATGTATGCGCGGTCTTCAAAAACCAGCTTGTCGACGGTGACAGTCCGGTCGATGGCGGGGTTCAAGGTAAGCGTGAGGATCAAGTTACCATGGTAATCTTACATTGCGCCATCCATCCAATTTCCCCGCGTATCTGGCTCTCGCAAGCGTCTGCATCTTTTGGGGAACTACATATCTTGGAATTCGGATCGCGGTGGAGTCGCTCCCGCCCGCGACGCTAATGTGCTGGCGATATTTGCTTTCCGGCGGCGCGATGCTGCTAGCGGGGCGGCTGGCCGGCGCGCGTCTCCCCCGGGGCCGTGAATTGTGGATCGCTGCGGCCTGTGGTCTCATGGTTATCGGCGCGGGCACGGGCATGCTGGCGTTCGTGGAACAGTGGGCGCCCAGCGGATTGTCGGCGCTTTGGGCGGCCACTTCGCCCTTTTGGCTGGTGGCGGCCGAAGCGGCGTTGCCGGGCGGGGCGCCGCTCCACGCTCCGACCCTTGCCGCGCTGCTGGCGGGCGTGGCCGGTGTCGCCGTCTTAGTCTCGGGCGAAAACGTTTCCCCCAACAAACCCGGAGGGCCAGGCCTGCTCGTTCTGTTTCTGCTGTTGCAGATCGGGGCTTTGTTTTGGGCCTTGGGATCGATCCTTCAGCGGCGGCGGACCGCGCCCATTCACCCCTTTGTCACCGCGGCGGTGCAGCAGCTTGCCGTGGGCGTCGCCTACGCCGCTCCGGCGGCGCTACAGATCCGGCAGGCTCACTGGAGCCCAAGAGCAATCGCCGCCACCCTGTATCTTGCGGTTTTCGGCGGCATCATAGGCTACAGCTCATACGTGTTCGCAATGAACCGCTTGCCCGTGGCGGTAGCCTCGCTTTACACTTACATCAATCCGCTGGTGGCCGTGCTGTTGGGGCGGCTCATTTACCGCGAGGCGTTTTCCGCGCGCGAAGCTCTCGGCATGGCCGTCATCTTTGCCGGCGCTTGGCTGGTGAAGCGCGCACAAGGCAAAATCTCAGAACGAGCCTCCGCCCAAGCGTTGAAATGAACGAATCGTCAAATCCCCGCCGCGAAAACGCCGTTCGCATTATCACCGTAGCCGGTCAGATCGGCAGCGGAAAGACCGAGGTCTGCAATGAAATCGGCCGCCGCACCGATTGGAAAATCGTTTCCGCGGGCGTCATTCTCCGCCGCATGGCCTCGGAAAAGGGAATGTCGATTCTCGAATTCAATGAATTTGCCAAAACGCACAAAGAAATCGACCGCGAAATCGATGGATATTTAGCGAGTTTGCACCAGTCGACAGAGCCGCTGATCGTCGATTCTCGCCTCGCCTGGCGCTTTCTTCCGAATTCCTTCAAAGTGTATCTTGTAGTGGAGCCGGCGATCGGCGCGAATCGCGTCTATCTAGCCAGCCGCGCCGATGAAAACCACGCCTCCCCGGAAACCGCCGGAGCAGATAACGCGGAGCGCCAGCGCCTCGAGCAGGAAAGATTCTTTAGTCTATATGCCGTGAATCCCGGCAACTGGCGCAATTACGATCTTGTGATCGATACGACGCATGCCTCGCCCGGCGAGGTGGCGGACGTGATCATGAACCAAGCCGACGGCTTAGACTCGCCGCGCCCGGATTGTTGGCTCTCCCCGCGCCGTCTCGTGCCCACGAAAGAGATCCTTGAACCGGCTGGCGAGCGGCGGGAACCGGACCGGCCGCCGATCTCGGTGGCCGTGTACGACAACGCGTTCCTGATTGTCGACGGACACGCCCGCGCCAGCGCCGCCCTGGCGTTGAATCGGAAACTGATCGAGTGCAGATTGGCCGCAATCGATAATGAAGAGGTCTTTCCGGGCGTAAGCGCGGCGAAATTTGCGGTTCAGTCGTCTTCCCTGAGGAACATTCACGCCTGGGAATCAGCCCACGACTTCCGGATGCTGTCTTATCCGCGCTGGATTGAGTCGTGACCAAGCCTTTCCGGCTCGCCAAGATTCAAGTATGCTTCGCCACCCAGAACAGAAGCCCTAGCACCACTACAGGAATTAGCGCCAGCATGGCGTAGAAGGCGATCTGCCGGAGGAGGGGCGTCCGGCGGACATGCCAGTCCTTCAACTCCGCGCGATTCGCCACGCCGACTTCTTCCGGATGAGCCAAATCTTTCGCGAATTCCTGGGCCGTCCGGTAGCGGTTGGCGGGATCGCGTTCCAAGGCGCGGTATATAATCTCTTGAACCTCGGGCCAAATCGCTGGATCGAGCTCGCGCGGGGGAACCGGATTGTTGATCAATCTGTCGTTCATGATCTGAAACGGATTTGGCCCATTGAAAGGCTTTTTGCCGGTTAGCATCTCATACAACATCACGCCCAGGGCGTATAAATCGCTACGCCCGTCGCCGCGCTTGCCTTTTACCTGCTCCGGAGATATGTAATCCGGCGTTCCCATAACATTACTCAGCTTGGCGAAGGTGAGCCGGCGAACTCCTTCCAGCGAGGCGATGCCGAAATCGATCAGCTTGACGTTGTCTTGCTCGTCCACCATGATGTTCTCGGGCTTCAGGTCGCGGTGAGCGACGCCCCGGGAATGGATATATTCGAGCGCCTCCAGAATGGCCAGTGAAATCCGGATGGCGCGGTCCTGATCCAGCTTGCGCTCCTCGTGAAGGATCTGGCGGAGCAGCCGCCCCTCCACCCACTCCATCACCATGTAGAATTTGCCTGGGCGCGGATCTTGATAGACCTTCATAATCCCTGGATGATCCATCCGCCGGCCGATTTCAGCTTCCCGCTGGAAGCGCTCGAAGAATTGAACGTCGGACTCCATTTCCGGATGGGGGATTTTTATGGCCACAGGCTTGCCGTCGCGCTTGTCGATGGCCTTCCAGATCGAGGCCATCCCGCTGCGAGCGACTAAGCGCTCGATTTGGTAATGATCCAGGGTATCGCCAGCGTGGAGGTTCAAAGCTCAGCGTAACTTATATGGCCGGCCACGATACATGCCGACCCGCTGAACGCTTCGAATCCGAATGAGCAGCGCGGTGACGTTGTCGCTGCCGTCGTTCTGATTGGCAAGATCCACCAACGTGCGGGCGGCTTGGCTAAGCGAAGCAGCGCGGGTGATGGACCGGGCGATATCGCCGGGCGGAATGGCTCCGTGAAGTCCATCCGAACACAGCAGCAACACGTCGCCGGGAACGACGTGATGCTCGCTCACGTCGACATTGACGAACAAGTTCAATCCCAGCGAGCGGCTGAGCACGTGGCGCGTTTCGGCTTTGGCGGCCTCGCGCGCCGACATTACTCCCAGCCGCACTTGCTCGTTTACCACCGTATGGTCGCGAGTGAGCGACATCGCGTGGTTGTGGCGGATGAGGTAGCAGCGCGAGTCTCCCACATGCGCGATGGTGGCGCGGTCGTAGCGGAGGGCGCAAGCGACCAGGGTGGTGGCCATGGCCGCGCCTCCCGGCGCGGCCGCTCTGCCGGTCTCGTAAACCTGGATGTTCGCGGCCTGGACCAGGCGCGCGAGAAGCGTCGAGTGTTGCTCGCCGCTGGCGGCGCCGCGGTATCCGGCGGTGAGCGCATCGACGGCCGCGCGGGAGGCGACTTCCCCAAACTCCTGGCCTCCGACGCCGTCCGCTACGGCGAAAAGCCAGCCGCCGTCCTGCCTATCCGGCGCGGCGTAGCCGGCGAAGTCCTCGTTATGGCCGCGAATCCGGCCGGGATCCGACAGAAGCGCAAACTCCAGATCCAAGCCGGTCGCGGGTGTTCTTCGTGGATGCACCGCAAACATCGAGGGTGGCCCTGCGGAGCGGGACGGAAGTCCCGCTCCGCAAAGCTTCACCATTAGGCGACGGCCGTTCCGCCGCGCCGCTCGACAAGAGTGCTTCGTCCGCTGGCCTTGCTGGAGCGCGCGAAGTAGATCAGCCCGAAGATCGCCCAAACCGCCGCCACGCCGAGCGCCAGAAGAGGCTCGGGCTTGGTGCCGATGCCCATGAACGGCAATACCAAATACGCGATCATGCAGCCAAGATTCGCCACCAATCCAAACGCCGGAATCAGAGTGTGCTTGAGCGGGCTGTACAGCGGATGCTTGTGAAACGCCACCATACAAATGACGCAGCTTAGGCCGTACAGCAAGAAGGTGCCGAAGTTGGACGAGAGCGTCACCAGAAGCAGCGTGTTCGGCAGCGCCGCCATTTTATCGTGCGTGGTGTAGCCGAAGCTGGATAGCAAACCCTGCGGCAGAGCTTTGATATCCGAGTCTTTGGGGGCCGAGCCGTCTCCGAAAGCCACCGACACCGCGATGACGCCGATAATGGCCGAAATCACCGCCAGAGTCCAGATGGAGCGATGCGGAGTCAGGTTTTCGGCATGCAGAAAACCATAGTGATCCGGCAGCTCCTCATCCTTGCCCATCGCGTAGGTCACGCGCGCTCCGGTGCTCATGCAGGAAAGCGTGGTGCCGATAATGGCCAGGAATACCGTGAATGCTTGAATGAGCATGAACGTCTTTCCGTGGCCCGCGCCGAAGATCGCATTGCCGATCATGATCATCATGTCGCCTATGGGCGCCGCCGATCCTGTTGCCGATTGCATCGTGTAGCCGCTGTTGAGGAAGTAATTCGCCGCGAAATATTCAATCAAGTAGCAAAAGGCTCCTTGCACCAGCAGCGAAGTAATGACCGCAATAGGAACATCGCGCTTGGGGTTTTTCGCTTCGCCTCCCATCGCGGTTACGGATTCGAACCCCACCAGAATCAAGATCGCGATCGTCGCCTGAACAAAGGTGTAGCCCAGGTTGTGAATTCCCACCACGGAGCTCGCGCTGGGATGGCTGAGAAAGTTGCCCTTGTCGTCCTTCTCGGGGTAGTCGATTTTGAAGGGAACGGGCTGGCCGTTGGCGTCGAGCTTGGGTTTGGGCGTGCCGTCCGGATTTCGGTCGACAACATCCGTCTGCTGGCCGTTCTGTGTTTCCTTGTGGGTGGAGAACTCATAGGTATAGGCGTCGCCCGAACCGGAATCGAAGTTCCACGCAACGCTTCCCGGAGGATGATTCATGCGATAGCTCAGCGCCATGACGGAGAAAATCAACAGGGCGCTGATCTGGATAACGTTGATCGCGATGTTCACCGATGTCGCGCCTACGACGCCGCGGTAAGCGATGTAGGCCACCGCAAAAGAGGTCGCCACGGCCACCAGCGCCATGAACACCGGGCCAGGAAGCGAAGCGCTCATGAAGCTCGGCCACAGCGTACCCGCCAGATACCCGCACAGCACGCCCATCACGCCGCACATCACCCCGGGATAGATCCAATAGTAAAGATGCGATCCCCAGCCCACGATGAACTTCGAAATTCGGGCATACTTCCAAGCCTTTTCGTGATTCAAAAACGACTGCTCGGCGAAGTAATAGGAACTCCCGGTTCCGGGGTACAGTTTCGCCATCTCCGCATAACAGACGGCGGTTGCAAGACATAGAAGCAGGGCAAGGACAATTCCCGCCCACATAGCCGGCTGGGTATTGCCCGCTGTCGCCTGGATAAAGAACGTGAGCCAAAGGAAAGCTCCGGGAGCGATGAGCGCCATGGCATTCATCGTCAACCCGGTCAAGCCTAGGGTCGCTTGCATTTGTGGTGCTGCTTGGTTGTCGGCCATAGAAAACCTCTTTTAATTTGAGATGGGCAGCAAACACGGCTGGCTTGGGGAGCGACGTGGCTTGTGTTACAGCATATCCGCGTTTCATTGGCATTACCAATAGATAGTTTTTATTAGACCGATTGGATGGAATGGCCTCTAGCCACCGCAAGATCCATCGACTCTGGGAGCCTGTCTTTTGGACGGCGGGCTTACAATGAAGCCATCCGATCCACGCGGCCATGCTTGAAACCGTGGTCAAAACCATTTCCCGCTATCGCATGCTGGCGTCAGGAGACCGCGTAATTGCGGCGGTCTCCGGAGGTCCCGATTCGATGTGCCTCGTTAGGGTGCTTTGCGAGTTGGCTCCCCGGTTCAGCGCAACGCTCGCCGGCGTAGCGCATTTAAATCACAAATTTCGAGGCGCTGAATCGGACGAGGATGAGCGTTTTGTGGCGAGGGTCGCCGCGGATTATGAAATCCCTTTCTATCGCGCGGAGGCGCGCGTCGCCGGACAGAAGGGAAATCTGGAGCAGGCAGCTCGGAGAGCGCGGCGGGACTTTTTCGAAAGGTTGATTCTCGACGGTTGCGCCAATCGCGTGGCGACCGGCCATACGCTCGACGATCAAGGCGAGACCGTACTCTTCCGCATTTTGCGAGGCGCTGGCCCCGCGGGGCTGGCCGGCATTCTGCCCGCTACTCCGCAGGGTCTGATTCGTCCGCTGCTGGCCGTGACGCGCTCCGAAGTCGAGCAGTACTTGCGCTCTCAAGGGATCGAGTGGCGCGAGGATTCCAGCAATCGGGACCCTCGGTTTGCGCGCAACCGCATCCGTCATAACCTTCTGCCTCGGCTTAGGCGGGAATGGAATCCCCACATTTCGCAAGCGCTGGCGCATGCGGCCGATGTGGCCGCCGAGGAAGAGATTTGGTGGCAAGCCGAAATCGGGCGGATCGCGGAAAAAGCTTTGTTGCAAGACGCGGGCGGGGTGGAAGTCCAGGCCGCCCAGATCGCGGCGCTTCCCAAGGCTCTGGGGAGGCGGTTGATCCGGCATATCACTCCCGGCCTCGGCTTCGATCATGTCGAGCGGGTTCTGGAATTGGCAGAACGGCCGGAGGGGAACGGACGCGTGGATCTGCCGGGACTACGGGTGTTGCGGTCGTTTGGGTGGTTGCGGTTCGAGGCAACCGCTCCCTGGCGGCTCGCAAAGGAAACGCCGCCGATCCTGAGGGAAGAATCCCTGCTTTGTTCTGTTCCGGGCCGGCACCGTTGGGGAAAGGCCTACATTTGTCTGGAGCTTGCGGAGGGAAGCCGGCTAGGGGCCGATTGTGCTAGCCTGAAGCTACGGGGCATATCTTGGCCATCCACTTTGAAACGCGCGCCTTTGGAGTTGCGTAGGTGGAAAGCAGGTGACCGCTACCGTCCGGCGCGCGGCAGCCGGGAGTATACGATCCAGGAGCTATTCCAGCGAGCTCGGATTCCTTCGTGGCGGCGGGATGGCTGGCCGATTATCGCGATGGGCCCTGAAATTCTCTGGGTCAGGCAATTCGGGGCAGCCGCCGAATTTGTGGCGCGGAATGAATCAGGCCCGGTGCTCCGAATTTGGGAAGAATATGAGAAATGAAGGTCCGGTCCCGTGAATCTCCCCACCCGAAACCGGCGTCTAAGTTGTAGCAGTAGCTGGCTGTTGGAGTAAGCATGAATTCAAGCATTCGGAACGCAGTTCTATGGGTCATCATGTTTGGCCTGGCGGTCTTGGTATGGGCCGTCTTCAAGGGCAGTCAAACCAAAGGCTCCCAGCCAGCCTTTTCAGAGTTGTACCAGCAAGTTCAAGATGGCAAGGTGGAGAGCATCACGATTAATGCGGCCACCGGCGAAGTGCAAGGCCTTTACAAGAACAAGGAAGAGTTTCGGTCCACCGTCCCCCCTAATTACAACGACTTCACCACGCTCCTGATCGAGAAGGGCGTGCACATGAAGATCAAGGAAAGCGACGGCGGCGGCTGGGTGTCGATTCTGATGCAAGCCTTTCCCATCGTGCTGCTGGCCGGATTCTGGATCTTCATGGTGCGGCAGATGCAAGGGAGCGGCAACAAGGCGCTCAGCTTCGGCAAGAGCCGCGCGCGGCTGCATTCCTCTCAGCAGAAAAAGGTAACCTTCAAGGACGTCGCCGGCGTGGAGGAAGCCAAAGAGGAGTTGCAAGAGATTATCGAGTTCCTGCGCGAACCGCAAAAATTCCAGAAGCTGGGCGGACGCATCCCCAAGGGCGTCTTGTTGATCGGCTCGCCGGGCACGGGCAAAACGCTGCTGGCCCGGGCGATCGCGGGCGAGGCCAACGTTCCATTTTTCTCGATTTCCGGCTCGGATTTCGTGGAGATGTTTGTCGGCGTGGGCGCCAGCCGGGTGCGCGATCTGTTCGAGCAGGGCAAAAAGAACGCTCCCTGCATCATTTTTATCGATGAAATCGACGCGGTCGGGCGGCATCGCGGCGCAGGCTTGGGCGGCGGCCATGACGAGCGCGAGCAAACCCTCAATCAGTTGCTCGTGGAAATGGACGGATTCGAGTCAAACGAAGGCGTGATTTTGGTCGCGGCCACAAACCGGCCCGACGTTCTCGATCCCGCGCTTCTGCGTCCGGGAAGATTCGACCGGCGCGTGGTGGTCGGCCGGCCCGATGTAAAGGGCCGCGAGGCGATTCTGCGCGTGCACACGAAGAAAACTCCTCTGGCCGACGACGTCGATCTCTCCGTTCTCGCTCGCGGTACGCCGGGATTCGCGGGAGCCGATCTGGCGAATCTGGTCAATGAAGCGGCTTTGGTCGCAGCGCGCCAGAATCGCAAGGTGGTGACTCAGTTCGATTTCGAGCTGGCGAAAGATAAGGTGATGATGGGCGTGGAGCGCAAGAGCCTCATCATCAGCGAAGAAGAAAAGAAAAATACCGCCTATCACGAGGCGGGCCACGCTCTAGTGGCCGCGCTTACGCCGTTCGCCGATCCCGTGCACAAAGTCACCATCATTCCGCGTGGAATGGCGTTGGGCGTTACGATGCAGCTTCCCATGGACGATAAGCACAGCTACCACAAAGAGTATCTGGAAGCTCAGCTTGCCATTTTGATGGGCGGACGCATCGCCGAAGAGCTTTTCATGCATCACGTGACCACTGGCGCCGGTAACGATATTGAACGCGCCACGGACATGGCCCGCAAGATGGTCTGTGAGTGGGGCATGAGCGAATTGGGACCGTTGAGCTTCGGTAAGCGCGAAGAGCAGATTTTCCTTGGCCGTGAGATCGCGCAACACCGCGACTACAGCGAGGCTACGGCCATTCGCATCGACGAGCAGGTGAAAAAACTGGTCGAAACCGCCTACAACAAGGCTAAGGGGATCATTCAGGAAAGATCCGACGCTCTGGAACGGATCGCCCTCGCCCTGCTGGAGCGCGAAGTCCTGGATGGGAGCGAAGTTCGGCAGTTGATCGAGGGAGTCGAACCGCTTCCACCGTTCCACCGAACCCCTCCGCCCGCGCCTCCCGTGGAGGGCTCGCAGCACGTGATCAAACCAGAGCCTGGCCGCCGCATGCCGGGCATTCTGCCGGAAGGCGGTCCACAGCCGGCGTGAGCGGGCCGCAATGAGCGCTCAGCCCGCGCATTGTGCGCAATGAAGTCGAGGATCCCTGGCTTCGCGCTCTACATCTTTGACCTTGACGGCACGCTGATGGATTCCGCGCGCGATATCTGCGGCGCGATCCAGGAAGTCCTCGCCGCGCGCGGGCGCACCGATGTAACCGATGCGCGACTGCGGCGCTACATTGGCCGCCATCTGCTCGACATGTTCCACGATCTCGGGGTTCCGCACGAGCAGATCGAGCCGATGATCGCGCACTACCGGCGCATTTATCCCGAGCGCCAACACGCGCAGACCTCCGTGATTCCCGGAGTCGCGGAGATGCTGGAGCAGCTCGGCGGTTTGAAATCCACCGCCACGATCAAAAGCACGGCAAGTACCCGCATCGTGCTCGATCAATTCGGTCTGCTGCGCCACTTCAATCACGTCCAGGGAACCGATGGATTCCCCGCCAAGCCCGAGCCCGACGTAATCTTCCGGTCGCTGGAAGCCCTGGGAATACGCGCCAAAGATTGTCTTTTCGTCGGCGATTCGGCCGCCGACATGGAAGCCGGGCGCCGCGCGGGCGTGGCCACCTGCGGCGTCCGCTACGGATATGGGGATCCAGAAGAAATGGCGAAGTTTGAGCCGTCGTATTGGATCGACGACCCGCGGGAGTTGCTCGCATGAGCGCACAGCGAATGCGTTGTGCGCGATCCGGAAAGAGCGCACAGCGAATGCGTTGTGCGCGATCCGGAAAGAGCGCACAGCGAATGCGTTGTGCGCGATCCGGAAAGAGCGCACAGCG
>Ga0070738_10002696_pt1 | contig 25938 bp, 26 predicted proteins | sample Coa_R2_2_FD_66446 | JGI IMG/M metagenome (GOLD analysis project Ga0070738, IMG submission 66446) | Surface soil microbial communities from Centralia Pennsylvania, which are recovering from an underground coalmine fire - Coalmine... | ecosystem: Environmental > Terrestrial > Soil > Unclassified ...
CTGGGTTTGACGTTGTTCAACTATGCCGGGCGTTTTACGAAATGGCAATATTATCTACACCGCCTGCACGTGCGTATTGCCTGGGGCAAAAGCCTGCTGGTCTTCCTTTCCGGTCTCTCTATGGCTATCACTCCCGGCAAAGTGGGCGAGTTGCTCAAATCGTACCTGCTCAAACGCTCTACCGGGGAGCCGATGAGCCGTACCGCGCCGGTCATTGTCTGTGAGCGGCTCACCGATGGCGTGGCGATGATTGGCCTGGCGGCAACCGGGCTGGTTCTCTACCGTTTCGGCTGGGAACTGCTGCTGGCGCTGTTCATCCTCGGTTTTGCCATCATCCTGCTGGCGCAGAATCGCGCGCTGGCCCTCTCGCTGCTCGCCTTCGCGGAACGCCTGCCGGCTGTGTCACGAATTGCGCATATGGCCCGTACCTTCTATGAAAGTGCGTATACTTTATTACAATGGAAGCCCGTGTTGCTCGGTATTCTCATCGGCCTCATCTCCTGGTCGGGGGAATGCGGGGCGCTCTATTTTGTCTACGCGGGCCTGGGGGTGGGGCCGGGCCTTGATCTCTTTATCAAAGCTATGTTTATTCTGGCTGTCTCATCGCTGGTCGGATCGGCTTCCGGTCTGCCCGGGGGACTGGGTACAGCCGATGGCAGCATGCTGGGGCTGACACGCCTGCTGATTTCCCCCTCAGCCACGCTGGGCGGCTCTGCCACGCTGCTGATTCGACTCTGTACCTTATGGTTTGGGCTGGGGCTTGGTGTGACCACCCTGCTCGTTTTTCGTTCCATCCAACACATCCGCCTCTTTGCAGAGAGAGAGGACGCGCGTTGGCCGGAACAGGCTGGTGAACCTGTTCGCGCATTGCCTGTGGATGCATCTTTCGCAGCTGTGCCGCCACTGACAGATGCCGCGTCGGCGCCAGTGACGACAATGAATGGAGAGAGAGTTTCATGAAGACGCTCATTATTATCCCAACCTATAACGAAGTAGACAATCTACGCCCGCTCCTGAAGGAGCTTTTTACCTACGCGCCAGAAACGGATGTGTTGATCGTTGATGACAACTCGCCGGACGGCACTGGCCAGCTCGCAGACGAAATCCACAACGAGAATCCGCAGGTTCATGTGATGCACCGCGCAGGCAAGCTCGGCCTCGGTACTGCCTACATTGCCGGTTTCAAGTATGCGATTGAGCATGGCTATGATGCCGCCTTCGAGATGGATGCCGATTTCTCACACGATCCTCGCTATCTCCCTGATTTCCTCAACAAGATTGAGCAGGCAGACCTGGTGATCGGTTCCCGCTATATTCCGGGCGGCGACACCCCCAACTGGTCTTTTTCGCGGCGCTTCATCAGCGGCGGCGGCAATATTTTCGCCCGCTTCATGCTTGGCCTGCCCATTCATGACTGTACCGCCGGCTATCGCTGCTACCGGCGCGAAGTGCTGGAACGCATCGATCTGGACACTGTTGAATCGCAGGGCTATGCCTTCCAGGTCGAAATGGCTTACCGTGTCAGGCGACAGGGCTTCAAGATCGTGGAGACGCCCATCATCTTCATGGATCGTCGCGTCGGTAAATCCAAAATGTCGCGCGCCATCTTCCTGGAAGCCTTTACCTACGTTGTGCGTACCCGCCTGGGCCTCAACAAAAAGCCGACCGGCCCCTCATCGCCCGAACGCGAGGCGCAGGGGACTCCTGCATAAATTCATCACTGGTTATCATAAATAGCGGATGTAGGGCCAGGGGCGCAGGCCAATAGGCCAGGGCGGAGACCAGCTCCGCCCCTACTGACCAACGAATCATCACCGACGTGCGATGTGGTTAGTAGGGGCGGAGCTGGTCTCCGCCCTGGCTCGTCCTCGTCCTGAAATTTCTCTTCCTTGATACAATAGCTATTATTTCCTGCGGCGCGGCGCTTTCTTGCCTTTGCGAGATGAGCTATAGAGGACGTCGTCGTCTCTGTCTTTCAGCGCGGGGTTGAGACCGTAGGTGCGGATTGCCTGCTGGCGGTGACGAAATTTCCGGGCGACATCAGGTGGGGGAGCATTTAAGTGGTGGATCAACCGGTCGGTACTGCGTACCGCGCCGCCGCTACCGCTTACGCTGTGGCGCACTTCCAGGTCGTCGCTGATCGTCACCACTTCCCGTCCGGCCTCACGGGATTGCGCGGCCAGTCGCGTGATGACGCGATCGGCAGTTTCTCCCCGGCGCGAGTAGACAATACGCACACGCTGCTCGTGCAAGGTTTGTTCATGCACACTATCGCCATCAAAAACGACGGTGACCTGATATGGCGTATGGCGATACCTGCTGTTGAGCTGTTTCACGAGCAGGGTGCGGGCATACTCTAAGCTGTGCTTTTGCGCGGAGCGAAATGGCTCGTTATTCTTAATCACATTATAGCCATCGACCAGGATATCACACCCCATAGCCTCACGCTTGCCTGCCTTCTTTATTGACGAAGCTGCTGTACCAGATGTACAAGATACGCTACTTCGGCGCGGATGTCAACGTGAAGCACATGGAAAATCAGCGTATTGGCGGTCTCCGAGACCTGGGCAGCAATGACCAGGGCAATGATTGCCAGCAGCAGGAACAGGGCAATGATGGTCAGGACGCGCTCAATCGCGCGCAATACGCGCACAACAGTATGAGGGTGAGGCTCCAACCCTTCATCTTCATCTTTTGTCTGTTCCTCACTGGCCGGCTTTGCCTGCGCAGCCGCCACCTTCTCCGTCACGTGTCGCGATACCTCGGCTGTCGCTGGAGCAGGCTGTATATTACGTTGTGCATCGTCTGCCTCCGAATGTAAGGCGGGCAGGTGTGCCGGGATGTGATTTATGGTTGTTCTGGCCGGTTCAACCGGTGCGGTCTTGGCCTGTTCTTCTGTTTGCACGAAGCGGCCAGATTTCACGCAAATAAGCAGGGCAGCGGCCACCTCCTGCTGGCGCTGTTCCTGCCGATGCAAAGGCTGAAAGAGCAGGCCATCCAGAGGGGCAGCCTGGGCGCGGAACGATAACTGCGTCTCGCGCACGCAGGCGCCGCACACGCCATGCACATGATCCCAGCACTGCGGGCAGGCCGGGCGTCGGCAGCGAAAGCAGAAATGGCACATGCTCATAAACGCCGATTCCAGCATCTCAGGAGAAGTTTGCAAAAAGGGAACCTGGGCGAGAGCAGGGGCATAGGCAGCATCGCAGATGGGACAGATAATCGTTGTCAGTGCCTGCGCAGAACCTCTGGTCTGCGCTGCCGCCTGTAACTGAGCTTGCGAATCCGGGATTTCGAGCATAAACGCCTCCAGAATCGGGGGAAAGAGCCACCCATCTGAACCTGCTGCCCCAGGCCATCCCTTGTGGGGGGCAGCAGGACTACATCATCTACGAGCCTCATCATCTCTATTATACACAGCCTCCAACGCCCTGCCTGTCTGGCAGGTGGCAGACGGACAGGATACCACAGCTTTTTTCAAAAAAACGAGAAAACTGTCAGAATTGGCAGCCAGAGGGCTTGACAAACCGCAACCGGTCTGGTAATATGACACTCGCCAGGGAGAATAACCCCCTCTCCGGTACACAACAAAATCAGGAGCCGTGGTGTAGTGGCCTAACATGTCTGCCTGTCACGCAGAAGATCGCGGGTTCGAATCCCGTCGGTTCCGCCGCAAGAAGAAAGCGTAACACTATCGACAAAGTGTGCCATAGTGTTACGCCTTTTGTTTTTAGTGCCTATCCGAATAACCCTGCGGCCCGAAAAGCGATCAAGCCGCAAGCAAAATGAAGAAAGGCCAGATAGTTCTCCGGCTTTTTATCCCAACGGACGAGCAGACGGCGAAAACGGTTCATCCACGAAAGCGCCCGTTCGATATCCCAGCACCGCGCTTTGAAGCCCGCTTCTCTCTTGATGTCTTTGGCCTCCTCTCCTCGTGGACGAGTATGGGCGGTAAAGCCGAACTCATGCAAGAGAGCGCGCACCTCCTCGAAGTCGTAGCCTTTGTCCAGGCACATCCCTTGCGGCTGCTCCTCGCTTGGCTCGGGACGCTCGACGATGATGCTTCCGATGGTCGGACGCACAAGTTTCATCTCGTGGCGATTGGCACCCTCAATCGTCAGACCGATTGGCAAGCCGTACCCCTCGGTGAGCAGGCTGCGTTTCACCCCGCTCTTGCCCCGATCGGTCGGACTGGGGCCGGTTTTTTTCCCCGCCCAACGGGGCTTTGGTCATCGCCCCATCCATCGAGAGCCACTGCCAGTCGATCCCACAGAACTCATCAAACTGCTCCAGTCCTGCTTGCCAGAGTTTGAGGAAGACTCCAGCTCTGACCCACTCTTGAAAGCGATCATGGGCTGTGGAGTGCGCACACAACTCGGTTTGATCCAGGGCTTGCCACTGACAACCTGTTCGCAACACGTAGAAAATGGCATCGGCACAGTCGCGATCGGGCACCCGTGGGCGTCCTCCCCCAAAGCGATGCGTATTCACGTGCACCGGCAGCAGCGGTTGCAACTGCGCCCACAACTCATCAGAGATGCGAAATCCCGTCGTGGTGCGATTATTCGGTGTCTGCTCTCGTTCTCGTTTCTTGGATTTTGTATGCGCGCTTTTCCATTCATCCGGGCCATTTCCTCTCTGGTCGATATCATTCCCATCAGCTTGATTGTGACTGCTTCGTGATAGAAGTCACAGTCATATTCGTGGTTTTTTGGTTACACTAAAGGCAGTGAGCATCCTATGGTGTGGCGATGCATGAAAAACGAGAGGTGAAGGCATGCAAGAACAATGGAAGCAGCAACACATTCCGGTGAAGGTCTACCGCACAGATGAACGCCTGATGGTGGTAGCCCCGATGGCGGGAATTGAACCGGAGAACATTGTGGTCGAAGTCACAGCTGATGGTTGCCTGGTTCTTCACGGGGACTTGCGCGGCCAGTTCAAAGAGATCAAGGACCTTTTGCTCGACGAATGGAGTGCGGGCAATTATCACCGGGAACTCGTGCTGACAGTCCCGGTCAATGCGCCATGTGCCAACGTTACCTACGGTAATGGCGTGCTGCTGGTAACGCTGCCGATCAGTGAGCAAGTTTATCCAGCGCGGCTCGTACTTGAACGGATCACCCCGACACATGGCACACACAAAGGCAACGCGGGACACCCTCCATCATGTGTTCAGCAGTGATGGCTAATGATGGGGCAGACAGAAAGGCTTCTGTCCGGCAGAAAGCAGAGTATGTTAGAAGCGGAGAAGCGCGGCAAACGCCTGCTCGGGAGGGAAACGGGGTTTGTAGAAAACAGGAGGTTTGAAGTCATGCCCTTTATTACACAGACAGCTTTGACAGCTCATCGACCAACAGCGGGGAGCAGGAACATATTTATTGGCCGTCTCAACGAACGGCGCTTTTTTCGCGAACACATTCTCAAGCCTGGAACGCCAGGCGAGAATGTCATCTGGATATGGGGAAAGCTCGGCGTAGGCAAATCAACCCTGCTCGCCCGCTTGAGAGAAGAGACCCGCACCTTCGCGACTAGACAGGCTATCCTGACCGTCCTGGTCGATGGATGGTCGATGACTCCCGTTGCGATGATGGAAAGCGTCGCGGCGCAATTGCGCATGGCAGGCACTCCTCTTACCGCCTTTGAGCAGGCCCTGGCTCACTCTCAACAGTTGATACGGAGGCGGCAGCCGGAGCGAGAGGTAGCGCGAACTGTCTTTTTGCACGAGGTTTCGGGCCTGACGGCAGGAAAAATCATGGGCGAGCCGGTGATCGGCGGGATGTATGAAACCGTTGCCCGCCAGGCAAGTGAGTCCTTCTGGAAAGAGCACCCTTCTCTGTTCATCCAGCAGGGCGAAGCACAGTCAGACGTGATCGATCACCTGACGCGGGCCTTTGTCGAAGATCTCAACTGGATCACGACCACTGCAATCCTACTACGTTCGCAGCAAGGAGCAGCAGGCACACGGCTGATTCTCTTCTTTGATCTGGGTGAGTCTTCCACTGAGGAAGCCATACGCTGGCTCTGCGCATCTTTGCTGTCATCAGCCATCAGCCAGCAGATTGTGCTGGTCGTGGCTGCTCATGAACTTCCCGCGCCCTCCCTGCTAGCTGGACAACCAGTATATTCCATGCCGCTCGCTAGCTTCAGTAGGGACGAAACTCGCCGCTATCTAGCTTTACGGGGGATAAGTGACCCCCATCGTCTCTCCGCGATCTGGCGGCTCTCCGCGGGCCTTCCATTCGCTGTCAGTCTGCTTGCTCTTGACGCCGAACAGACTTTCGGTGAAGCGGAAGACATGGAAATTGCGCTCTTGCGTTGGTTGAGCAGGCAGGAATACAGCAAGCAGCAACTCGTTTTGCAGGCTGCTCTCTGCTCACGGCCTTTTTGCCTCGACGATCTGACGGCTCTTCACGCACCGTCTGACCGCGAGCAGATACGCCTCTACCGCTGGTTGCTTGAACTGCCCTTCGTGCAGCACAACGTGCAGGATGGGCGGCATCGCTGCCATGCTCTGGCTCGAAGACTGTTGAGCCACATTTTTCTCCAACATCGCCCACAGGAGTATTACCTGGCTCGCCGGGCGTTGGTACATCAGTATCAGCGACAGTTGAAGCGCAGCCCGGTGACAGCAGGCAAAGAGAGCTATGCATCCGAGTGGCTGGAAGCGGCTCTAGCCCTTATCCCGCAGTTATTCTCCTTGCCGGAGAGAGACAGCCATATCCGCGCTGTCGAACTGAGCCTGATGATTGCGCATCAAGCAAAGCAAGAAGAGAAGCTGCTCTCTCTGCTGCGAGAACTCTCCCAGGAGCAATCGACGCTGGCACTGAACGCCAGTGCTAGCAGCATGGTAGAGCTGCTGCTGCACTATCTTGAGGCGGATATGTCCGGCCAGGAAGAGGCCAGTTTTATAACCGAGTTGTTAGCGATTGTGGGCCGGGCATCGGCATTTCCAGCCCTTCTGCTGGCCCACCTGTACAGCAAGCGCGGCACAGCCTATCTCTCTCGCCATGAGTACCAGCGGGCCATCAAGGATTTTGATCAGGCGCTCCTCCTTGATTCCACGTCGGCCGGAACCTACCTTTTGCGTGGAATAACCTATGCTGCTTGCCATGAGTATGACCGCGCCATCGAGGATTTTGACCAGGCGCTGGCACGAGATGGCAGGGAGGCATTTGCCTACATCCATCGCGGTCTCACCTTCAGAAAATGCAAAAACTACCAGCAGGCGATCGATGACTTTGATCATGCACTGCTCCTGGATTCTCAACTCGATGGGGTGCGTTTCCTGCGCAGCCTCACCTACGGCGAACTCAACGCGGCCAGGCGGGGAAGAGAAGATTTTGATCGGGCGGCTGAATTGAACCCCCACAATCCAGAGTCCTATGTGTTGCAGGGGATGGCCGAGTGCTACCTCGATCAAGAGCAGGTGGCGCTTGAGAACTTCACTCAGACGCTCGAACTGGCTCCCAATGAAGCTCTGGCCTATGCAGGCAGAGGGCATGTCTATCTGGAAATGGGGGAAATCGAGCAGGCCAGAGCCAACTTGCTCCAGAGCCAGCAACTCGATCCCAACGACTCGTATGTCGGTTTACTGCTCATCTGGCTTGAGCTGTGCCAGCAAGAAGCGTTCCCCGATCGACCGGACCTCAGTGAACGGCTGGAGGCGCTGGCGATACCTGATCAACAGTCCCCTGTGGCCCTCCTCTGTCGGGGAGTGGCTCAGATACTGCGTGGCCGCTTTGAAGAGGCGCTGGCACTCCTCAATCAGGTTGATCTTCTTTCTGTGCAAGCAGCCAATGCCTTCTTCTGGAAGAGCCTGGTCTATGCTTTCCTGGAGCGAGATGAGGAGGCACAGCAGGCTTTGAGGCAGGCGCTGGGAGCAGAGGTCCCACTTCCAGCGCCGCTCCTCGCTCCCTTGCAGTGGGTAGAACAGAAGCGGCCCGATTTTTACCAGAAATATATCGAGCAGGAGATGCTGCACTCCTTGAAGGTGGGCATTTCAGAGAAGACGAACTGAACAAATCAAGAAGATTAAGAGACGAGCTTGCTTTTCGCCGTGATCGGCTCGGTGTCTTTCACAGCCGCATCGTCTTCAATTGTACCGAATGTTGTCCGAGGAATCCGGTCGGTGACCAGATTGAGCAGGTCAAGCGGGTCGCGCTCCAGGGAGATACGGCAGGTGAGTAAGCGCAATTCCCTTATTATTCTGCAACCATCACGAAACAATCACAATTAGCGATGGGTAGATCATCTCCTCAGTTCCACTCCCTGACGAGTGTGATCTGGAGTAGTCGGCGTGTTTTTGATAGTGATTGCTTTGTGACGTGGAGCGTTCCTATTCTGGCGTTGCTGCGATTATGATAATAGAGAAGAGAAAATTTTGGGAAGAGGAGGAGTGCGAACATGGCAAGAGAAAACACCGACCAGGAATTGGAGACGGCCTCTGTCACCCTGGTAGAAGGCATGCACTTTGAGGGAGCCATTGACGGTTTTCACATGAACCTTGACGCCGAAGAGGATGTGGGCGGCATGGGCGCTGGGCCGCAGCCCCATCGCTTGTTACTCCTGGCTCTGGCTGGTTGTACGGCTATGGATGTCATCTCCATCCTTCGGAAGAAACGTCAGCAGATCAGTGGACTCACTGTAGCTGTGCAGGGAAACCGGGCGGAGCAACATCCGAAAATCTACACCCGGATCGAGGTGTTCTATCGGGTGCGCGGCAATCACGTCGATGCTCGTGCCGTCGAGCGAGCTATTGAGCTTTCCAAAACGCGCTATTGCCCGGTCATGGCGACATTAAGCAAAGTGGCGGCAGTAACGACGCGCTATGAAATTCAGGAAGGTTAGCTATTCTGCTTGAGGATTGCCTTTCACGATTTTAAGCGTCGATTCGCCTGGCCCTCGATGACCAGTGCGCCTTTTACAGGCTCAATGGTCTGGAGACTGTGATTTTTATCACAGTCAACAATGCTAGAGTGAGAAGTGAGAAAAGTAACGTCCTACCTGACTTGAGCATTAGTCTTATTATAAGGAGTACAGAATGTACCGGTACGAGCGGATGCAGGAGGAAGCACTTCGAGAGAGGAAGGCGGAAAGAAACATGTATCTTGCTTGCTATTGTACAAACCCGCTCCTGAGGAGAAGAGCAAAGCTATGACCTATGTGATCACACAGCCGTGTATCGGCGTGAAGGATGCCTCCTGTGTCGATGTGTGTCCTGTTGATTGTATTCACCCTGCTCCAGGCGAGGAAGACTTCGAGGCGGCGGAGCAACTGTATATCAATCCCGATGAGTGCATCGACTGCGGAGCCTGCGAACCGGTATGCCCCGTCACGGCGATCTTTGAAGAATCTGCTGTGCCTGAAGAATGGCAGCATTTTCTCAAGATCAACGCGGACTATTACGCAGGCTAATTGCCCGCTGTTCCGTCCTGGTCTTGACAGAGCTTTGAGGATGTGGAAGCCAACCTGGGAAGTGGGAGTACGGACAGGTCACTGGCTCTGGAACATATGGCCCTGCCTGTGCATGAGCTTGCAGAGGTCAGTACGCTCTCTAGTGAGGAACGGAAATGGAAGGTTTTATTGTCTCTATTCACATTGCGAGTGCGCCTGGCGCGCCTATGACTGCCATCACCTCGGCCCATGTAGTGCCGGGCAGAGGAATCGAAGGTGATCGCTTTTATGCGCTTCGGGGCCAGGATGCCGCCTCGGCTGCGTCCACCTGCGACGTGACGCTCGTTGAACAGGAATCGCTCGAAGCACTGAAGAGAGAAGACCCACAAGGGGCTGCTGACGACACGGCGCGACGAAATATAGTGATTCGTGGCTGTTCTCTTCACCGCCTGGTTGGGCGCACGTTTCGCATTGGGGAGGTGATCCTGCGCGGTCTCGCTCCACACGAAGTCTGTACCTCCGAGGACATGCACCAGGCGACGAGTTGTATGACCCTCCAGCGTGCAGACCTGCGCGCACAGGTGCTGACCGAAGGGATGCTCGCGGTTGGAGACCGCATCCAGGTCATGGAGGAGTAGAGGAGGTCAGAGTCCAGGTTGCGCTTTGTCTGGAACGCACAGGGAACACCGGCTCTCCTCCTCTGTTCCTCGCCAGAGCGATAGGTGCGCAGCGCAGCAACGCTTAGGAGGCGGTGTTACGCTTTGCTTCCTGTGCCGCCTCCTCCATCTCCTGAAACATCTGCCGGGCCTCTTGTGGGGTCAAGCGTGTGTCCAGAAGGGGGAGATAGATTTCCTCCTCTTTGGCAAAGTGGAGGGCGACAACAGCGTAAAGACCGTAGAGAATACGACGCAGAGCCTGCGCCTCACCTACGTCTGCTCCCCCCAGTTGCGACCGCAGTGTTTCCAGTTCCTGGATCAACCGGCCAATTTCCTGATGATCCCGGCTCATGGTCGCGGTTGCCTCTGGCGCTCCCATGAGTTTGCCAACCGTTGGATAGAGAACGCGCTCTTCCGCCTGCGCATGGGGAAGAAGCTGGTGCGTCAAGAACGTGGAGGCTTCCTCCACTCCCTGTCGGATAGTTTCAATAGAAGCTGTCCCTATCGCGTCGGCGAGCGTGTGCAGCCGCTCGACATGAGGAAGTAATTCCCTGTGTTCCTCTCGCAGCGGCTGCGTGAGTGGTCTCATCTGTCCTCCTCCTTCGATACGTTCGTACATTTGCTCTGCCATAGCTCGTTGCATGGGAGAGATGTCTTCAGGAAGGCGCAGACGAACGAGTTGTTCCTCTTCTACTCCTCCATGGCTCACAGCAATCGTATCAGCTTGAAATTGCAGGCCACACTGCATGCACTGAATCACATGGCTTGTCTCGTGAACGTGTCCTTCGTCATCATGCTTGCCAGATGGAGCTACTGCACTTCGTACCTTCTTCTGAATGCGGAGCGCCCATTCCTCAGGTCCCTGCTGTTCCTGCTCACAGCTGAAGAGATCAGAGTGCTCGGTCAGAAAGTGTTCATAGAGCGGGGTGAGGTCCTGATTGTTCACCAGACGCAGCGTTCCTCCTGGCTCTAGCGCATTCAGGCGTCCGATGATGACCGGGTGTTGCTCGTCAGGAGGTATCTCGCGGACATCGAGCGTCACTGTAGTAGGTTCTTTCATCTTCTCATTCTCCATAATCGTACTCATACCGCGTACTGACACCATCGCCAGTACCGCTACTCCTCTCTGTAGAGGATTGGTTCGATCAGGTGCTGCGGCAGAAGTCACAGAGCGTTCCACCCTGCCCTGCCGATGCCTTACGATTTCTCCCAATACGCTGGTTCTTCCCCTCATCTCTGACGCGAAAAGCGCACGACCCATTCGCTCTCCGCCACCTGCTGCGTCTTATGCGTAAAAGGGCGGGCTGCCAGGCTGCCAGAGCATCATAGAAGAGAACCTTGTCTTGAGCATAGGCGAAAACAGAGGCCTCTGACTATGACGAAAGTCACAGCAGAACCTGCGACCATGAGACATGATATGATTTGAAGAGAAGAAGGCAAGAGACAGGTGTACTGCATGCCTGTGGACACCAGACCGAATTTTGGTTCTTCCACACCTGTCGTGCTAAACTCTAGCACAAAGAATAGAGGCTATTGCTGAACGCTCTCACCAAGCCGATTTCGCAAAAGCGTGTTTCTCAAAATAGCTTCTCTAGCACGCAAAGTGCGGGTGAATTAAAACACGGTATGGCATCGCGTCCCGCACCTACTTGCTTCCCGTACCTCATTCCTGTTGAAGCATCTTCCGCTTATTATCAATACAGGCAAACAGCTTCTGGAAAGAGTCGATGAACTTTTGCACCCCCTCCTCTTGTAACTGCCGGGTGATCTCGTCGTAGTGGATCCCTACGTCCGCGAGCGCCGCCAGCTGCGCTTTCGCCTGCGGAAGCTGATCCTCAATGGAGAGCCGCGCGTGGCCATGCTCGCGGAAGCATTCGATCGTGGGAAGGGGCATGGTGTTCACGGTATTGGGACCGATCAGTTCCTCGACGTAGAGTACATCGCGGTAAGCCGGATTTTTCGTGCTGGTGCTGGCCCACAAGGGCTGCTGGACACGCGCCCCCCGCTGCTTGAGGAACGCAAAGCGTGGCCCGCTAAACAGGCGGAGGAATTCCTGGTAGGCCAGGCGGGCATTGGCAATAGCCGTTTTGCCCTGCAGTTCTCTGAGGCGCTGTTGCTCGCCACTCTGGCTCGTGGTTTTGATCTTGTCTTCCAGGAGCTTGTCGACGAGTACATCCACGCGGCTCACAAAGAAGCTAGCCACTGAGGCCATGTGACTGATGTCCTGGCCGCTGGTGGCGCGCTCTTCGAGAGCGCCCAGATAGGCCTCGACGACCTGGCGATAGTTGTCCAGGGAGAAAATCAGGGTGATATTGATGTTGATGCCCTCGGCCAGCGCCTGGCGAATGGCGGGAATACCAGCCGGGGTAGAGGGAATCTTCACCATCAGATTGGGACGCTGAATGCTCTGCCAGAAGCGGCGCACCTCGCTGAGCGTCCCTTGCGTATCGTGTGCCAGGTAGGGCGAGACTTCGATACTCACAAAGCCGGTCTGCCCACCCGTGTACTCATAGGTGGGACGCAGCAGATCAGCCACCATCTGCACATCGCTCATCGCCAGCGATTCATAGGTTTCCTGGGCACTCTTACCCTCACGCAGCAAGTGCCGCATTTGCTCATCGTAGGTGCTGCTATGGGTAATGGCGTGTTCAAAAATGGTGGGGTTGCCCGTCGCTCCTGAGAGGCCATCTGTAGCGATCAGCCGCTCAAAGAGGCCGGAGCGCAGTTGTCCCCGGTCAATGTCATCAAGCCAGACACTTTGTCCCAGTGTCTCCAGTTCCAATAAAGGGTTGGTCATTGTGTTGTCTCCTTTTCTCGGCGTCCACTGCACCGATTCTAGTGGGGAGGGGAAGTCTTGAGCTGTTTAGTCCACACGGAGTACAATTTTGCCTCGTGTATGCTTCTTCGATGCTTGCTCGTATGCCTGGCGTGCCTGGGAAAGAGGAAACACTGTCTCGACGATAGCTCGAATGAGTCCCCTATCGATCAATTCGCCAATCAGGATCAGTTGATCGCGGTTGGGTTTGACGATGAACCAGACCATGCGCACACCATGCGCCTTCGCCTCTTCAACTGAGGGGCGTGGGCTGACAATGGAGACCAACGTCCCTCCCGGTTTGATCACCTGCCAGGATCGTTGCAGGATATCGCCGCCAACCAGATCAAAGACGAGGTCGACATCATGGACCACGTCCTCAAAGCGCGTAGTAGTATAATCGATCGTCTCGTTAGCCCCGAGGGCTTGCAGCAAGACGCTATTGCGCGCAGAGGCAGTGCCAATGACATATGCGCCAGCCCAGCGAGCAAGTTGGACAGCAAAGACTCCTACTCCTCCTGCTGCACCGTGAATCAAGACGGTTTGCCCCGCGGCAAGGCCTGCATACTCAAAGAAGGCCTGCCAGACTGTGAGAGCTGACAGGGGAACCGCTGCTGCCTGTACATAGTCAAGGGAGCGCGGTTTAGGAGCAAGCTCACCGGGTAAAGCAATCGTATATTCGGCCTCGGCCCCATCCCGATCAAAGGCGGTGAGTCCATAGACCTCTGCTCCTACGGCGAGATCGGTGACGCCAGAACCAACCTCCACCACCACTCCCGCCAGGTCATGACCTGGGATAGGCAGGGAGCGAGTGCCCCCGGCTTTGGTCTGATAGGTCTCAGGCCACCTCAATTCGGTCGCAATGACAGCCGTCGCCTTGACGCGAACCAACACTTCTCCCGGCCCAGGATGTGGTTGTGGTGCGTCTTCATAGACAAGCTGATCTGGACCACCACGACCATGAAGACGAATTGTTTTCATTGTGCTTTGTTCCTCCTTAATAAATAGCTGAGTGCGTTTCACTCCAGTCCTTCTTCCTTCCCGGGGATGCTCGCCAATTTCTCCTGCTCACGCAAGGGATTGCTCATCTCGTTGTCTCCTTCATGGCAAATGCATAGCGCAGAAACAGATGGTTCCCGCCCCGTTTGACGCTGACGAGAGTTCCCCAGAGGGGGTGTTCCGGGGCGAATTGCCGGTCGGCGACCAGCCCTGGCCGTTCGGTGGAAGCATCGCGACCAGCAATCTGCGGAGCCAGCGTCAGGAACAGCTCATCCAGGAGTTGCCCGGCAAAGAAGTCTCCCAGCAACTGCGGTCCACCTTCGACCAGGAGGAGCTGGCACGGGTGGACGGCGCACACTGCCTGGACAATCGCCTTCGCGCTCAGACTCCCGGCGTCTTGCACCGCTGCGATCTGTACCGATGGGGGAACGTGTTGTGCGCGCAGGCGCTGCTCGCCTTGAGTAGTGGTGACAAGTAGCACGGGTACCTCCCCGGACTGAAAGAGCGGCCAGTCCAGATTGATCTCGCCGCGTGCCGTGACGATGACGTTGAGAGGAGGCCCCGACTTTCCCAGATTCGTGCGCAGTTGCTGGTAAACGCCGCGCAACCTCGGGTAGATATACTCTGCCGTCCAACGATGCCAGGGGGAGACGGCCCGTAGGGTTCCGGCTCCCACAATCACGGCGTCGGCCACCGCCCGCAAGAGTCCCATCACCAGGTGATCGTCCTGGTTGAAGCCGCTGATCGGTCCGCCACCTGCCTGGCCGGGGATATTCAAGCTCACCACGCCATCCAGGGTGCTGACAAAGTTGCCAAGCACGTAGGGCCGACCCGGATGGGCCGGGAACTGGAGAGGCCCATAGAGAGCCGCCAGCTCAGGTGGCAGCGGTAAGTCATAGCCGTGTTCCATATCGAAGAGCAATTGCAGCGGCAGCAGGGTGGTCATTGATGGACTCCGCAGATGGAAAAGAACTCGCTGCGCAGCGAAGCGTTTTCGTCATAGGCCCCGCGCCAGAACGTTGTGCGCGTGAGGGGTAAGACTGCTCGCACGCCGCGCATCTCGGTACACAGATGATGGGCTTCCAGGTAGACCGCCACTCCATGCGGCTGGAGCATCTCCTCCAGGGTATCAGCGATCTGCTGGCCGATGCGCTCCTGCACGCTAAAGCGCCGGGTAAACAGGCGCACCAGCCGAGTCAGCTTGGAAATGCCGATGATATGCTCGTGGGCAATATAGCCTACATAGGCGTTCCCGTGAAACGGCAAGGCGTGATGCTCGCATAAGGCAACAAAATGAATGGGACCCTCCACGACCTGGCTCAATCGGCAATCCGGCCCACCGCGGCATTCGGTCTGGAACACTTTAAGCAGTTTGGGATCGCCCTCATAGCCTTCGGTGGCATCAAACATGGCTCGCAGAAAACGTCGTGGCGTCTCATACGTTGCCGGCGTGTTGAGATCGAGGCCCAGAGCCGTGAAAATATCGGCCATATAGCCTTCAAATGTCCGCCACTGCTCCTGGGAAATATGGCGGGGATGGAGCTTTATCGCCCTCTCAATCTCCTGATCCTCATGGTCTTGTTCAATAGACATCGGTTTCTCCTCTTCCTGGCTATCCTTCTCTGTGCATACTCGCAGCCTTCAGGCGATGTACCTGGTTGCTCTCTCATGTACTATCATCACATGTGCTGATTACACGCCCATTACCTGTTGGTGGAAGTGCGTCCCCCACAATGTTCTCTCGTATCACGATAGACCTCTCCTTGTATTGTAATCGCTGAAAAGCGTGAAGCAAGCCCAAGAGTAGTCGCAGATCAGTCACGATACCTTGTCGTTTCAATGTGAAGAAAGGTATCCTCCATCTCTCATAGCGTGTACTCTCCCTTGTTTCTCAGCAGAGGCGTTTTTTGTGCCTCGATTGAGATAAGCTCAAACTGAATGAAGTTTCTACGCGAGTAACCCTCCCAGGCTCACGAAGAGCAAGCAGAAGAGCAGAGGCCAGATCGGCCCAAAAGCCGCTAAGAGAAAACCAAAGAACCAGTTGCAGAAAAGCGTTGTCAAGGCCACTGCCGCGCCGATGGCCATTAGTATCCTCTCTCTTCTTGATTGCTCAGATGAAAATAGGAGAGTGAGAGAATTAGGGGAAAGAAGCTGAGTATAAAAAGTGCAGCCTGTGTTGCTGAGGGCCAGGCAGGAGCTGCGCTCAGCAACATAAGCACGAGCGTGATACAGAAAAAGACCAGACCAAGTGTTCGATAGAGTGTCGGGTGACGACGAACCTGCTGCATCTCTCTTGCTCAACCTTCACTCGCAACAGTACGCTGCCGATCTGCGCGATTCCTGCATGTACAGGCAGATATGCAATAGAGTGCGATATGCCCATCGAATGTTGCGGGCAATGGTCCCTCCTGATTGAGAATCAATGTCCGATATGATCGGTCATCCACGCGCACGTATGTTCCCGCTGGCACAACCTGGCCCGCCTTCCACAGGGGCATCTGACATTCCTCGCAGAGCAAATGGGTCTCCTCGTAATCTACCCGTTCGCTATCGGGTGTTTGCCTCATTTGAGATTCCCTCCTCCCACTCTTTCTCGCTATGTGTTCTACCCCTAGCATAGCACGCCATCTGTGAAAAGGGGTGAGGGAGAAATCACAAAGTAATCACAAAGCAGCAGGGGGATTATATGTCTGCTATGTTCCTCTGTCCTTTGCTCTTCGCCGCCCTCGGTAGAGAAACGCTCTGTCCTACGGAAATTTTGCTGCTTGTGCGGCCCGCTGGTATCTGTGGATGCTGTGACTAATGTCGCAGCAGAAAGAGGTCGGGGAGGCGTATAATAGAACCGCAGGAAAAGAGGAGCTGGCATCATGGTAGCATATCTGAAGACCGCAAGCCGGTAGCAATGTGAGCAGAATAATAGTCAATATACTCTGCAAAAGGGTAGTGAGTCATGGCTGAGAAGAAGACGACCATTTTAATCGTTGATGATGACCTGCAACTGCTCCAATTAATCGCGCTCAATCTCGAGATGGAGGGCTATGCTGTCCTGCTGGCAGGCGACGGCAAGCAAGCCCTCACACACATTGAGACCCATACTCCTGACCTGGTACTGCTTGACGTAATGATGCCCCGCATGAGCGGCTTTGCCGTCTGTCACCGCGTGCGCCAGTTCTCGACGGTTCCCATCATCATTATCACCGCACAGGACAGGAGCCAGGATAAGGTACGCGGGCTGGATCTGGGTGCGGATGATTATCTGACCAAACCCCTGGATATGGACGAACTGCTGGCACGGGTCCGTGCTGTACTCAGGCGCGCAAAGTTTATGGCAGACGAACGTGCCTTGCAAACGGCTATGACCCTTGGGGAACTCACGATCGATTTTGGACAGCACCTGGTACTCATGGCTGGCCGCAAGGTAGTACTCACGCCAACCGAGTACCGCCTTCTCGCCTATTTAGGGCGCAACGTGGGACGCATCGTGCCACAAGACGTACTGCTTGAGCATGTCTGGGGGAGCGAGTACATTGGGGAGCATCACATGTTGCAGGTCAACATCAACCGGCTACGGCACAAGCTGGAAGCTGACCCGACCCATCCTCGCTACCTTCTGACCGAGGCGGGCATTGGCTATCTCCTTGCTCCGCAACCGGAGGAATAAGCAACCCTGGGAAGGGGGTAATACGTGAATTCCAATCATGCCAGTGAGCTGCACGTCACGGCCCAACGCCTGGTTGCATTGAGTCGAGTTGGTGCTGCCTTCATGAGCGAGCGGGATGAGACGCACTTGTTCCGACTGGTCGCAGAAACTGCCCGTGACCTCATTGGCGCGACATTTGCCGCTCTCACCCTCCGTCCGGTCAGTGAAGAAGGAGCGCCCCTTGTACCCTCAGAAGGCTCTCTGTTCTCTCTGGCTGCCGTTGTAGGTGTGACGCCAGAGCAGGAAGAGCAGTTACGCCGTATGCCGCTGGGAGAAGAAGGGTTGCTTCTCCCTATCTTTCGCCACGGCGTGTCCGTACTCGTGGGCGATGCCTTCACATTGGCGGCTCAAAGCGAGGAAGCAGTGACGACAGACTCTCGAACGGCGGCCAGTCAGGCTGCCGCTGTGTATGCGGCTGGGCAATTGACAGCAGAAGGGCTACGAACGCAGGGCATTCCACGTGGGCATCCTCTTGTCCGCAGTTTTCTCGGCGCGCCTGTGCTTGATCGAGAAGGGGGGGTACGCGGTGGATTACTCCTGGGACACAGCCAACCGGGGAAATTTACACATGAAGATGAGATTCTCCTCGTCGGCCTGGCAGCGCAGGCCGCTGTCGCGTTCGAGAACGTGCGATGGTATCGTACATCTCAGATCAGGAATCAGGAACTGGATGCGATTTTTGAGAGTATTGCCGACGGAGTCATGCTTGTGAATTCGCAAGGGAAGATCCTGCGCGAAAATGGAGCAGCGCGCAGTTTGCGCGAACAATTGCGGAAGACCCCGGCAGGCGAGCGGGCCATCGAGGTCTTATTTCGGACACCCCTACGGCAGGCCCTTTCGGGCGAGTCTGTTCGAGAAAACGCCGTGCGCATAGAGGATGAGCGCGGCGAGACGCACGAGTACGTGGTTACGGCTTCGCCGCTGCGCTTCCCAACACCGTCGGTGGGTAAGAAATGCCAGGCAGGGGACACCAATGGAGGTGCCGTTATCGTCTGGCACGATGCTACAGAGGCCCGCCGCTTGCTGATCGAACAGCGAGTGCGTGTCGAGACAGAGGCCCGGCGCGCCTTGTTGCAACGCATCCTGGATGAACTGCCCGGTAGTGTGTCCCTGGTTCGCGGACAGGACGCACGGCTGGTACTCGCCAATCGTGCTGCGGCAACCGTGTGGAGGGCATCCTGGCAACCTGGACAGCCGATGCACGCATTTCTTGAGGAGAACAGCATCCGTGTGTACGGCGCGGATGGACACCCGCTCGCGCTCGAACAGCTGGCGACCCTACGGGCTGTCCAGCACGGTGAGACGGTTCGCCAGCAGCAGGTGAATATCTGCTACTCTGACGGGACGACGCTGCCGGTGCTGGTCAATGCGATCCCCCTCACTGCGCACCAGTTCGATGTCGCGCCTTCTCCGTCGGTGTCCCGACTGGCTGAGTATGAAGAACCGGCGGCTATCGTCGTTCACCAGGATGTGACGGCCCTCAAGGAAGCGGAGCAACTCAAAGACGAGTTCATCAGCATCGCCGCGCACGAACTGCGCACGCCGATGGCCATCCTCACCGGTTTCGTGCAAACGCTGCTCAACCAGACAGCCCGTGGCAAAGGGCCGCCACTTGCCGCGTGGCAGCAAAAATCACTACAAGGCATTGACCTGGCAACAGCTCGCTTGATCGACCTGGCCGAAGACCTGTTGGACGTGACACGTGTGCAGGCGGGAAGGCTGGAGTTACAGCGCGAGCCAACCGATCTGGTGGCGCTGGCCCGGCGCGTGCAGGCGCGGCTGCAGTTGATGACGCAGCGGCACACCCTCATGCTCATGACTACGCTGGCGCATCTGGTGGTTCATGCCGACCCCCGGCGCATAGAACAGGTACTCAGCAATCTCATTGGCAATGCTATCAAGTACAGTCCAGAGGGGGGAGATATCGAGGTGACCATCCGTGCCGAGAATGAGGCGCACGAGGCGCTTCTCTCCGTCCGGGACCAGGGCATCGGCATTCCTCTGCACGAGCAGGCGCTGGTCTTCGGGCGTTTTGCGCGGGCAGGCAATGTGCAGGCGTACGGGATCAGGGGAACCGGGCTAGGACTCTATCTCTGTCACGAACTGATTGAGGCGCATGGTGGGCGCATCTGGTTCGAGTCAGTCGAAGGGCAAGGGTCGACGTTCTTCGTGGCGCTTCCGCTGCTTTCCCAGGCTGATTCTAAGAACCTTTGACGAGTTGAGTGGAGAAGTGGTAGGTGGGTCCCTCTGTTTTTGGAGATGGAAAGCCGTTTGGGCATGAAGGTGAGTGTCGCTGGGAAGCGAGAGGCTGGCGTCCAAACCGTTGGGGCAGGGAGCAACGAGACTCATTCTCCCTTTGCTTTCTCTGACCATACTGCACAGAGGGACATATCCCTCTCGACAATGATGAAAAGAAGGAGTTCCATTGGCATTGTGGATCACGAATTCATTGATCCCCAGGAGGGACGCTGGGAAGTCCCGGCACGCGTCGTTTCTGCCGACAATCGATCGGTTTTCATGATGACCTTGAGCAAACCAGAGCGGATGTCAGAGCAGGATTTCCAGGCAGGTCTGGCCCTGGTGGATGAAGAATTGATGACCCTGAAACGGGTGTTGGAAGCCGAATGACTCTTCGGTGGTTCCTCCACACAGCTCATGGACCGTGCTTCTTTCGATCCCCCGCATGGCTCGATGGCAAGAGGGAGGCGATGAACAGGTAAGGTGTTAATCTCCAGGTTTGGGGTCAAGATCACTCTGGCTTTCACCGCCAGGGAAGTTCTTGTTCCTGGAACTTCCCTCAAATTCTGGCCGACTGCGTCGGCGATCTCATCGTGCGTGACACGGCGAACGTAGCCAATATAGCCATCGAAAACCTGAGTGATTGACAAGTTACACATGTGATTCTATACTTAATGTGTAACATCTGTGTAACTCTGGCGGCAACAGGAAGGGGCGTGAACCATGACGCGTCGCATTCCCAGCGTCCGCAATGGGACCTTGTATGAGGATGCAGAAGAGATAGCCGCATGTGAGGCTATTGCGGTGGAGTCGGTCGCCTGGTATGCCTGGCTCGAACACCATCGCTCGTTTCGCTTCGAGTGCCATGCCAGTACCTTTACAGCACGTAAGGAACAGCGCGCAGGAGGCTGGTACTGGTATGCCTACCGCCGACAGGCTGGGCGGCTTCATACGGCCTACCTCGGCAGGTCGGCGGAACTCTCGGCGACGCGCCTCCAAGCGATCGCTGCCGCATTGTCAGGAGCTGGCGAGCCGCCAACCCCACGAATGGTAGCAGACGAGCGTGGGGTAGACCCTTACGCTTCCCAAGTCCAAGAGCAGGCCAACGTTACCACTCGTAGGCCAGTGCCGCTCCACAACCTGCCGCGGCAACTCACTTCGCTGGTGGGACGCGAGCAGGAAACGGCAGCAGCGGCGGCACTCTTACAACGCCCCGAGGTACACTTGCTGAGCATGGTGGGTACCGCTGGCGTAGGCAAGACCCGCCTGGCACTCCAGATCGCCTTCGATCTCCTGGAGTGCTTCGCCGATGGCGTCTTTTTTGTGGATCTGGCCCCCGTGAGCGAGGCGGAACTGGTACTCTCGACGGTGGCCCAGACCCTTGGGCTACAAGCCATGGGAGACCAATCCTTCCTCGATGTCCTGAAGGCCCACCTGCGTGACAAGCACTGCCTGCTGGTACTCGACAACTTTGAACAGGTTGTCGGCGCTGCACTACAGCTTCCCGACCTGTTGCGAGCCTGCCCGGATGTCAAGCTGCTGGTCACCAGCCGCGAGGCCTTGCACCTGCGTGCCGAGTACCAGTTCAGCGTTCCGCCTCTGGCGCTGCCAGACTGCAAGCGGCTCCCAGCCACCCAGACACTGGCGCACGTTGCAGCGGTGCAACTGTTCCTCCAGCGGGTACAGGCCAGCAAATCCGACTTTGAACTCACACCGGGCAATGCTGCGGCCATTGCCGAGGTGTGTATCCGCCTGGATGGGTTACCGCTGGCCATCGAACTGGCGGCGGCTCGTGTCAACGTGTTCACCCCGCAGGTGCTGCTTTCCCGATTGGATCACCGCTTGCAGGTCTTGACCGGGGGCATACGCGACTTGCCTCTTCGGCAGCAGACCTTGCGCAACACTATCGCGTGGAGTTACGAACTTCTGCTTCCAGAGGAACAGCGCCTCTTTCGGCAGCTCGCGGTCTTCGTGGGTGGATGCACCCTCGTAGCCGCCGAGGCGATGTCCAGCGCGCTCGGCGATAGCTCGCTCAATGTGCTGGAAGGGATGATCTCCCTGGTGGACAAGAGTCTGCTGCAACACGCTGCGCACGATGGCGAGGAGCCGCGCTTTGCCATGCTGGAGACCATCCGCGAGTATGGGCTGGAGATGCTTGCCTCAGCAGGGGAAGCGCGTGCGGCGCACGAAGCTCACGCCGCGTACTACCTGGCGCTGGTAGAGCAGGCCGAGCCGGAACTGAGGAGTCAAGAGCAGTTGGGCTGGTTCGAGCGACTCGAGCGGGAGCATGATAACCTGCGCGCCGCGCTCTCCTGGGTGTTGGAGCAAGGCTCGCATGGGCGGAGCAACGAGCTTGCTATGCGCTTCGGTGGCGCCTTAGCGCGGTTCTGGAGGACACGCGGGTATGTGAGCGAAGGACGGCGCTGGCTGGAGCGTGGCCTGGAGATCAGCCGTGGGGTGAAATCAGCCGTGCGAGCCAATGCGCTCGTCGGGGCTGGGCATCTGGCAGCCTTGCAGGACGATGTTGGTCAGGCGGAGGTACTCTGCGGGGAGGGTTTATCGCTGTACAGCGAACTGGGAGATCGCCGGGGCCGCGCGACCGCACTCACTTTTTTGGGCTATGCCGCCTTGCTGAAGAGCAACTATGCGCAGGCGCGTATGCATCTGGAGGAAGCACTGACCCTCTTTCGGGAGGTGGGAGACACCGGGGACGCTGGTTTGGCGCTCAGTATCCTGGGCTCGGTCCTTGTTTTTCAAGGTGAGTATGCACGCGCACAGGTACTGCTTGAGGAGAGCTTGATGCGCTCCGAGACGGCGGGTGATGTTCGGGACCGCGCGTTTTCACTTGTACTCCTGGGCCGCGTGCTAATGGCTCAAGGTGATCTTGCACAGGCACAGGCACGGCTTGAAGCAAGCCGCGCCCTCTCCAGGAAGATCGGCTATAAGCGCAACATCGGCCTCGCGAACCACTCGTTGGGGCTCATAGCCTTCCGGCAAGGGGACCTGGCCGGGGCCCGCTCACTATTAGAGGAGAGCCTGATACACTTCCGGGAGGTGGGAGAGCGGGGACGGATGGCGGAAGTCTTGGTCAGCCAGGGGCTGATCTCGTTGAGGCAGGGTGACTCTCTAGCAGCCTGCCGACTGCTGAAGGAAAGTCTGAAGCTTTCTCTTGAGTTGAACCATACGTGGAATATTGCTGGAGGTCTGGAGGGATTAGCTGCCGTTGCGGCGACGCAGGGAGACCCAGGACAGGCGTGCAGGTTGATGAGTGCTGCCCAGGCCCTGCGTGAAGGCATCGGGACGCCTTTGCCTCCCGTGTTTCAAGCCCTGCACGAGTTCACCATCGCTTCCGCACGCACGCAACTGGGGGAGCAGGCCTTTGCCGCCGCATGGGACGAGGGACGCAAGATGCCACTTGAGCAAGCACTGGCAGAACCAGGAGCAGTGGCGATTCCTACAAGGGCACCAGCAGGGCCATCCTCCGATCCGCATGAGCAGAAAGCCTCCACCTTTCCCAACGGACTGACGGCTCGGGAAGTCGAGGTGTTGCGTCTACTTGCGCAGGGCTTGACGAGTGCGCAGATCGCCGAGCAGCTCGTCATCGGCGTCGTCACCGTCAATTTCCATGTGCGCTCCATCTACAGCAAGCTGGCAGTCTCCTCCCGGAGTGCGGCGACCCGCTATGCTATCGAACACCATCTGGTGTGAGATTTCCTGGTGATCGAGAACCCATTCCGTTGTGCTGGCCTTCCAGCCACACAAAAGGTTGTCTCCAGCGTTCACCCGGCACGCGTTCTCCTCCGACAAGCTGCTCCTCAAAATTGACAGGCACCCGAAGCCGAGGAGCGGCATCTTTTCCACCAAAAACCCTCAGTTCTGACGGCGCCTTCTCAGCCACCAGGTGCTAGACTTCTCAAAGAGGGTTGAACCGAAATGAGATCAGGAGCACAAGTGCATGGAAGCACGGAGAGGCGCGGCCTTCGCTGGCACTGAACAACTGATCGTCGTAGGCAGACCTCTGCACGCAGGCGATCGAACCCCCGACTTCCGTCTGGATTGCGTCGATCTCACGGATCTTGCCGTGCGTACAATCTCCCTGGCTGACTCAACAGGGGTGATCCGTCTGCTGAGCGTCGTGAACAACCCTGGGTCTCCTCACTGCCAACATGTGATCAGGCAGTGGGAGACCTTTCGAGGGGTGTTGTCGGCAGTGGCAGCCATCTATACGGTGTGTATAGACCCGCCGCAGATGCAAGCTCGTTGGCAGGATACGGTGGGCGTGTTGCACCAGATTCTCTCTGCTCATCGGAGTGAGCAGTTTGGGCGGGGCTATGGCGTGTGGCTCAAGGAGTGGCGATAACTTGCCCAGGCCGTCTTTGTGTTTGATCACAACGACGGCATCGTCTACGTGGAGTATGTCGCCGATCAGATCCATGAGCCAGAGTATGCAGCCGCTCTGCAAGGGGTTCAGCAGGTTGCAGCAGAATGATCTTCTTAGTGGACTCAGGTACCTGAATGTAAGGTGATCTGACAGGAGAAAACCCATGTGGAACCGGTTGCAAGCTACAACCGGCATCGTTGAGGGATTGCTGAGCGTTCTGATCCTGTTCCTGCAGCCATCTGTCCAGGCGCTGGAGACATGAGCCAGGGAGAGTGCATGTGATGAAATGGGCAGAAACCTGATCGTTCCCTGAGTCGGCTTGTGGAGGGATCCCTGTTGAAGGAGAAGCGAGCATGACCCTTTTACGGATTTTCCAGCATGCTCGCAAGGTTGCTGTCAACCGCGAAGCGGTGGCGGCGGAAAGACTCGCTCACGAGGAGGCGCATAAGAAAGGAACACATCCCATGTCAAGAGAAGACAACAAGGCCCTCATTCGCTATCTGTTTGATGAGGTGTGGAACAAGGGGAATCTCGCCGCCGCCGAGGAGGTGGCCTCGCCCACCTGGGTCGCCCACGGCAACCTGCCTGGGCAGGAGATGCCGGGCCTGCAAGGCGTGCGACGCTTCATCAGCCTCTATCGCACCGCTTTCCCCGACATGCAGCTCACCATTGAGGATCAAATTGCCGAAGGAGACAAGGTGGTGACGCGCTGGACAGCCTCTGCCACGCATAGCGGCCCTCTCATGGGCATTGCTCCCACCGGCAAACGGGTAACCGTCTCAGGGATTGGCATCCACCGCATTGCTCGCGGCCAGATCGTCGAACAATGGGGAATCGACGACACGCTCGGCCTGATGCAGCAACTGGGTGTCGTGCCTCCATTGGGTACACAGCGGTAAGCTCGCGCCTGGTTCTTGCTATACGAGAGCCTCGCGCTGATTAGAAGGGCCTTGATTTTTGTAAGGAAATGAGCATGCATACCACGTCTGGAACATCGGCACAACAGATCGACACCGCAAGGAAACGGGAAGGGTTTCCAGGAGCAGGATGGCGCTTTGACACGCTCTTCGCTCTCGTGTCCGCGCTCTTCGTTGGCGGTATCTACCTGGTTGGACGGGCCATCACCCACACTACCACCGCTCCCACGCCAGGAAGTCCCCCCTACGCGTTGCTGCTGGGAGGGTTCGTCCTGCTGGCTGCGTTACTGCTCCTCTCCGCGCGGCGCGCTCAACGACAGGGCTCCCCTTGGCGGCGTTCCCTCCCGCAGGGCTACCAGTTGTCGCTGGCCGGGGCCGTACTCTTTCTCCTCGGACTGGGCGGGACGCAGCTCTGGCAGGCTATCGCCGGTTCGCTCAGCGGCCTGGAAACGCTCATGCTGCCGACAACACTCCTCGCGCTGCTGGGCGCCATCCTGCTGGTCAGTGGACCGCTACGTGCTGCCCGGTTGCGTTTCCCTGCCGACGCGCTACCTGGTTGGACCGGCCTTTTTCCCGCCCTCCTTGCGCTCGCCTGGGTCTTTTCGCTCTGCACGTTCCTCACCCAGTTTGCCCATCCCTGGACGCAGGCAGCCACCGTCACCACCACGCCATCCCTGCTCTACAGTGACCTGTATACCATGCGCATCGATGGAACCGCTCAGACGCGTCTGACCTTTCAGCCCCGGCTCAACTACTTCGGGCCTTCGTGGTCGCCAGATGGACGGAAGATTGCCTTCTCCCTGGGTTCCGGCTCTGGGCTTTTCAATCTGTACGTC
>Ga0070738_10002697_pt1 | contig 25935 bp, 21 predicted proteins | sample Coa_R2_2_FD_66446 | JGI IMG/M metagenome (GOLD analysis project Ga0070738, IMG submission 66446) | Surface soil microbial communities from Centralia Pennsylvania, which are recovering from an underground coalmine fire - Coalmine... | ecosystem: Environmental > Terrestrial > Soil > Unclassified ...
AAAAAAATGGCCAGATCCAGCCATTTGATACTGTTAAAGATAAAGTGAAAGAAGCCTATATCCGGCAGCAAGCAGAGGAAAAATTTGCAGAACTCCGTGAACAATTAGCCGATGTGACCTATGAGCATCCTGAATCATTACAAGCAGCAGCCACGGCTCTGAATCTACCTATTCAGAACAGTGAATTATTTACACGGAATAAAGGTGGCAAAGATATCTCGCAAGCTAAGAAAGTACGGGATATTGCTTTTAGTAATGAGGTGATGACGCTGCATAATAATAGTGATGTGATTCAGATGGATCCAGAAACCTTAATTGTGCTGCGACTGAAAACCCATGTTGCACCAGCCTTATTGCCATTGAAAGAGGTTGCTAATCAAATTACAGCTAAATTAAAAGCGGAAGAAGCAGCAGCACGTGCGGCCAAATTAGCGGAAGATATGAAAGCAAAATTACAAGCAGGAGCAGATCCTGCTGCAGTGGCATTTGCTAATCAATTTACCTGGAAAGATGCGGGTTATCTAGGCCGTTATTCGACGAAGGTAGATTCCGCTATTTTAGATACGGCGTTTAGTTTACCGAATCCTGCGACCATGCAAAATAAAACAGTCTATGGTGTGGCTAAATTGCCGAATGGTTATGCGATTATTGCTTTAAAGGCGGTCAAGCAAGGTGCGATGTTAGATAAAAAGCAGGCGGCAATTTTTGCAGAGCAGGTGCAGAATAGTGATGGGTTGTTGGAGTATGAGTTATATAAGCAAAGTCAGATTCAACAAGCTAAAGTGAAGATTCAACAGCAATAAGTAGCAATAATAGTATTTAATGCTGCATGTTATAATTCAAATTCCACATAATCCACAATGAGCCAATAAAAAGGGAAGTTAAAATCACCGCCGTAAATACGAATGAGATGACATTATTTCGCCCTTGCTCCGTTTGAGTGTTTAAACGGAGAAAACAAATTAACTGAACGAAAAACTGTACTAATGCTGAAAGATAGATAATGACGAAAATTTCCCATTTAGCTAATCTCTCTGACATGACCACCCAAAAAGAAAGCAAGGTGAGCAAGGAGCAGCTAACCAATCCCAGGAGATAAATACCTAATTTTTTCTGCCCTGTGCCATAATCCACTTCTTCCTGATGTATCATGCTACATCGCTCCTGTTAAATAGACGACGGTAAAAACAAATACCCAAACGATATCCAGAAAATTCCAAAATAACCCTAAATAAGTCATACGCCGTTCAGCAATATGGGCAGCTTTTATCAGTGGTAATTGGATAATCATGATTAAAATCCAGAACAGCCCGCAACTTACATGCAGCCCATGGGTGCCGACTAAAGTAAAAAAGGAAGAGGCATGCGCATTGATGTTCCAAGCAAAACCTGCTTTCGCAAAGGTGATAAATTCTCTTAATTCTAAAAAAATAAAGCTCGCACCTAATAAGAACGTCACTATTAGCCAAGCTTGCACTTTCAATAATTTACGATGATATAAATTTAACATCGCTAAACAAAATGTAAAGTTGGATGCTAATAAAAAGAAGGTTTCACTCAATACTGTCTTCAAATCGACATAATTTTTTAATAGGGGCCCCGTTGCATTTCCATCATTCAATACCACAAAGGTTGCAAACAAACAGCCAAATAAAATGCAGTCCGTCATGATGTATAACCAAAATCCAAATACATCGGTTGAATCACTTTCAGCGTAATGTCCCTCTACCGCTGTTATTTCCCTATGCATTAAACTTTCTCCTTGATATGCGCAAGTTCCGTTTTCCTAACCGTTTCTGCATCTATATAAAAATCCGTATCAGTTGAAAAAGTTCGTGCAATCCAAGTAATGAGCACACCCAACAATCCAATGATGCCGGGAATCCACATATGCCAGATTAATGCAAAGCCGGTGATGCCAGAAAACATCGCAATAATAAAGCCAGCCGCAGTATTTTTGGGTAAATGAATAGGATGATAGTGTATGTCTTTGGGATGAACCGTACCTTCCGTGTGATGTTGATGCTTATTAACCCAAAATTGATCTAATGTCTCGACAGTTGGCAAGACAGCAAAATTATAAAGTGGCGCAGGGGAGGAAACAGACCATTCTAGCGTGCGGCCATTCCACGGGTCACCGGTGCGGTCACGCAAAGCCTCTCGATTTTTAATACTGACATATAATTGGATGATTTGTAGAATAATGCCGATAAGAACACAAGCAGCGCCAATCGCAGCAGTGATGAAATAGGGTTGATACTGGGTATTGGCATAATGATCAAGTCGCCGCGTCACGCCATTTAAACCCAGTACATACAAGGGCATAAAAGCGATATAAAAACCTATCACCCAAAAAACAAACGACCCTATTCCCCATTTTTCATCTAAGCGAAAACCAAATGCTTTAGGAAACCAGTAAATGATACCGGCAAAAAAACCAAATAAGGTACCGCCAATCAGGACATTATGAAAATGAGCGACCAGGAATAAACTATTGTGTAATTCAAAATCTACCGGTGGAATAGCTAACATGACACCCGTCATGCCGCCAATCGCAAACGTGGTAAAAAACGCGGCAACCCATAACATCGGTGTCGCTAGAATGATACGACCTTTATACATCGTAAATAACCAATTAAATATTTTGACGCCGGTAGGAATAGCAATAACCATGGTGGCGATACCAAAAAAAGCATTTACATCGGCGCCTGCTCCCATGGTGAAAAAATGATGTAGCCAGACCACAAAAGATAGAAACGCGATAATCGCAATAGCCCATACCATCGTGGTGTAGCCAAATAATTTTTTCTGACTAAATGTCGCAACAATTTCTGAAAAAATACCGAATGCAGGCAAAATGAGGATATAGACCTCAGGGTGGCCCCATACCCAAATTAAATTGATATACATCATATTGTTGCCACCAGCAAAATCAGTAAAGAAGTGCATACCTAACAGACGATCTAAAGTAAGCAGCGCTAAGGTGACCGTTAACACGGGGAAAGCGAGTATCACTAAAATCATCGAACACAAGGCAGACCAAACAAAAATGGGCATTTTCATTAACGTCATGCCTTTGCAGCGCATTTTAATAATGGTGGCAACAAAATTAATACCAGCCAGTAGCGTTCCAACGCCTGCGATTTGCAAAGACCAAATATAATAATCAACACCTTCAGTCGGGCTGTAATACCATTCGGATAAAGGGGGGTAAGCAAGCCATCCTGCTGCAGAGAATTTACCTATGAGGAGTGAAGCGTTACATAACATCGCTCCAGCAAATGTCATCCAAAAGCTTAATGAATTAAGATAAGGGTAGGCCACATCGCGGGCGCCGATTTGCAGCGGTACAGCAATGTTTAATAATGCAAACATGAAGGGCATGGCGACAAAAAAAATCATGATTACGCCATGTGCAGAAAAAATTTGATCGAAATGTTCAGGCGGCAAAAAACCGGCTGAATGACCGGCTGCGACGGCTTGTTGTGAACGCATCAATACCACATCTGAAAAGCCACGCAATAACATCACACCCGCGAGTATCAAATACATGATACCAATTTTTTTGTGATCGACCGACGTCACCCACTCATGCCACATATAAGGCCATTTACGGTAAAAGGTAATTAAGAATATGACGAGTAAAAATGTGGCTATCATAAATATATCAGCACCCATGATAATGGGCACATCAAATGGGATAGCGTTTAATGTCAGATTACCAAACAATAAATGTTCAAACATGGTTATTCCTTACCTCATTGGTTCGGGGGTGAACATCACCGATGGTATGCATATAAGTGATGATGACGCGATTAAATAAATCTGTTGGAATACCTGAAAAAACTTGCGGTTTATTACCTATCGAGGGTTTTAGTAATTCATGATAAGTAGCTTCCGTTAAATGATTTGAAGATTTTTTAGTATTGTTTATCCATTGTTGTAAGACTGAAGGATCAACGACCTGCACAGTAAAATGCATATCTGAAAATCCATCGCCATTAAATTGCGTATTTAAGCCCTCATATGTGCCTATTTGATTAGCAACTAAATGCAACCGCGTCCGCATGCCAGCCATGGTATAAATTTGACTACCTAATTGCGGAATAAAAAAAGCACTCATGGCGACATTATCCGTTGTCAGCCAATATTCCACCTGCTGCCCGACGGGGATGACGACATAATTCACTGTCGCAATATGCTGTTCGGGATAAATAAATAACCATTTCCACGGCAACGCAATGACTTGAATTAACAAGGGTGGTTGAGGGTGGCCGGGGATAGGCTGATAAGGATCTAATTCATGGGTTTTTTTCCAGCTCAAAATGGCTAAGACCACGACAATCACACACGGAATACCCCACCATAGCGATTCTAAAAAATAACTATGGCTCCAATTGGGTTTATAATCTTTAATGCGGTGGGATACTTGGTAGTGATAAATAAACGTGAAACTCATGACAATGACAGGCAACACCACGATTAACATCAACGCCAAGGTATCAAAAAATAGTTTACGTTCTTCGTAAGCAATCACACCTTTAGGATTAAGCAGACCGATTAATTGTCCTTGGCAGGCTGTTAGGCTGAGCATCATTGGCAGAAGTAGACCTATCATCAGGGGTCTACGCATGTTGGAACGGGTAAACGCGCTTCGCATCCTTGCGATCATAGTGAGCACCTGCGTCCATTGCTTTCAAGCATTATAATCTAGCAGAACGGTTTTAAACAGCTAGGAAATCAGATAGGATAATTATTTTCAACTACCATGGATGGGGGTTGTGATGACTTATATCGTATTCGCTCGTTGGTTTGGCTTGGTTTCTGTGATTTTATCCCTCGGCATCTTATTTAATCTTGAAGATGCGCGCGAAATGGCAAAGAACATGGTGAAGACGGAAACGGGTTATATTATGGGTGGTGTCCTCCCCGTTATTTTCGGTAGCTTGTCGCTGATGTTTGTGGAAAGCTTTGAACCCGGCTGGACCTTAGTCATTACGCTTGTCGGAGCGGCTATGCTGATTGCTGGCACCTACCGGGTTATTTTCGTTAGCCATTGGAAAGCACTGATGTCCCGACATTTAGAACAAATCCCCTTCTTGTTTAGCTTATTTGGCTTGATGTTAGGGGTTATTTTGTTATACATCGGTTTCCTTGCTAGCGCGTTTGAATTTGCTGCAAAGTGAATAGTCGCTATATTCTAATAAATAATTTCAATAGTTTCGAATTGTAGTTGTACTTTCAATAAATTTAACAACATATCAGTTGGCCTGACGAGCCAGGATTTTCCTAACTTGATATCTGCTTTTATGTCTCCCTGTAAATAACGCAACACTACCTGGCATTGACCGCCTACATGCTTTGTAAGTAATTGCTTTAACTGTTCTGCATCAAACGATTGTGCTGGTAAATTTATCTGTAGGCGTTTAGCAAAACGCTCCCGTGCTTGCTCTATCGTACAGAGTTCACGTCCTGTCATGCGGGCGTTGTTGCTAAATTCATCTAAACTAATCTCGCCTTCAATAATCACCAATTGGTCTTCATTTAACAAAGCACGATATTTTTGAAAGCAATCTGAAAAACACACGGTTTCAATTTGCGCTGTCCCATCATCAATCGTGAAAATCGCCATACGATCCCCGCGTTTCGTTTGGCGTGTGCGGAGCTGGGTAATAATGCCAGCGATGCGGGCATTTTGATGCACGCTAGGATGTAAATCTTTGATACGGCAAGTAGTAAAATGAATAATCTCATGGAGATAACGGTTTAAGGGGTGACCAGTTAAATAAAATCCTAATGTTTCTTTTTCTCCTTGTAATTGCATTTCTTCATTCCACTGTTCCGCCTCTACATATTGCGGTGCAGGCGTATTTTCATGCATTCCCAATAAATCATGCTGGCCATACGTTTGATTATGCAGTGCTTGCTCAGCTTGCTGCAGCGCATTATTAAGCGAAGCTAAAAGACAGCCGCGATGCTGTCCAAATGAATCAAAGCAACCGGATTTAATTAAGGCTTCCAATACTCGTTTATTAACTTTGCGCAAATCGACCCGCTGACAAAAATCAAATAAGTCATTAAATTTTGCTTGTTTTCGCGCAGCCAGAATATGTTCAATCGCCGCTTGACCTACTCCTTTGACGGCACCTAAACCATACATAATATTTTCTTGATCAAGCACATTAAAAAAATAATCACTTTTATTAATATCAGGTGGTGCAACATGCAGCTTCATGGCTTTGCATTCTTCTAACAACACGATTATTTTTTCCGTTCTATCCATATCCGACGATAAAACTGCTGCCATAAAAGCCGCGGGATAGTGTGCTTTTAACCAGGCTGTTTGATAGGCGATTAAGGCATACGAAGCAGAATGCGATTTATTGAAGCCATAGCCTGCAAATTTTTCCATTAAATCGAAAATATGGCTGGCAATTTCTGCATTCACCCCGCGTTCTATCGCACCCTTGCAGAAAATTTCGCGCTGCTTGGCCATTTCTTCTGGTTTTTTCTTACCCATTGCGCGACGTAAAATATCAGCAGCACCCAGCGTATAACCTGCTAGTACTTGTGCGATTTGCATCACTTGCTCTTGATAAACAATGGTGCCATATGTCGGCCGCAAGATAGGTTCTAATTTTGGATGCGGATAAAGTACTTTAGCGCGACCATGTTTGCGATTGATAAAATCATCGACCATACCTGATTGCAAGGGGCCTGGGCGGAAGAGGGCAACTAAAGCGATTAAATCTTCGAAGCAATCCGGTTGTAATCGTTTAATCAAATCGCGCATGCCTTGCGATTCCAATTGGAAAACAGCGGTGGACTTACAGTGTTTCAATAACTGATACGTGTCCGGATCGTTAAGCGGAATAGTATTGATATCAAGCGGCGGTTCTTGTTGCTGCGCGCGAGCACGATTAATGACTTGTAAGGCGCGATCAATAATGGTGAGCGTTTTTAAACCCAAAAAGTCGAATTTTACCAAACCCACCAGTTCGACATCATCTTTATCAAACTGTGTCACGGGGTGCATGGCTTCATTCGATTCACAATAAAGTGGGACGAAATCAGTAAGCTTACCAGGCGCAATGACAATGCCTCCTGCGTGCTTGCCCACATTGCGCGTCAATCCTTCTAACTTACGGGCTAAATCAATTAATGAACGCACATCTTCTTCTTGATTATAGCGTTCGCGCAGTAAAGGCTCTTGTTCTAGTGCTTTATCTAAGGTAATGCCTAATTCAAAGGGAATGAGCTTAGCAATCTTATCGACGAAACCATACCCTAATCCTTGCACACGCCCCACGTCCCGCACGACTGCTTTCGCTGCCATGGTGCCATAGGTGATGATTTGCGATACGCTGTCATGGCCATGTTTATCCATGACGTATTCAATCACGCGATCACGTCCTTCCATACAAAAATCAATATCGAAATCGGGCATGGAGACACGTTCGGGATTGAGAAAACGCTCAAAAAGTAATTCATGAGCAAGCGGATCTAAGTCCGTGATATAAAGCGAGTACGCTACCAGTGACCCAGGGCCAGAACCGCGACCCGGCCCAACCGGAATACCATTTTCTTTTGCCCAGCGGGTGAAATCCGCCACAATCAAAAAGTATCCCGCAAATCCCATCTTATTGATCACATCTAATTCGCGCTTTAGTCGCTGGTCATAAGCTTCCCGCTGGACAGCCAACGATTTAAGCCGTTCTTCCAATCCTTGCTTAGCCACTTCAGATAGATAACTTTCTGTTGTATGTTCTTTCGGTACGGGGAAATGCGGTAACTGACTTTTTCCTAATTCAAATGTCACATTACAGCGTTTTGCAATTTCAATGGTATTTACTAATGCTTCCGGTATATCCGCAAATAAGTGCTGCATTTCTTGCTGGCTGCGAAAATATTGCTGATCTGTATAATTCCGCGGCCGCGAGGGATCGGTTAAGGTCACTCCTTCCTGAATACAAACTCGTGCTTCATGCGCTTCAAAATCATCGCGCGAGAGAAAACGGACATCATTCGTTGCGACCACGGGGATCGCATACCCTTCAGCGAAAGGTAAAACAGCTTGCAGGTATTCTTGTTCGCGAGGTTTACCGACACGCGTGATTTCAATATAGAATCGATTAGGGAAAAGAGCCTGATAAAAATTTAAAACCTCTTTTGCTGCTTCAGGAGGTTGCGTTAGTAAAGCTTGGCCGAGCTCACCTTCCTCGGCGCCGGAGAGGGCGATTAATCCGTCGGAGAAAGCAGCCAGCCAGTCTTTTTCTATGAGGGGTCTGCCGGATTCTTGGCCTTCTAAGTAGCTTTTTGAAATTAATTTGACTAAGTTTTTATAGCCAGCATTATTTTGACAGAAGAGAGTCAGTCGAGAAAATGTCTTTGCTTTAGGATCATTGGCTATCCATAAATCCGCGCCAATCAGTGGTTTAATGCCGGCTCCAATAGCAGCTTGATAAAATTTGACGGTGGCATATAAGTTGCTTAGATCCGTAATACCAACAGCGGGCATCGAAAAAGCATGGGCTTTTTCCATGAGCGATGGAATAGTTAATAACCCATCCCGCAGCGAAAATTCGGTATGTAGGCGTAGGTGAACAAAACTTGGTTCCATTACGTTTCCTTTTTTATTCTGAGGCCGTGTACGTCATTCCCGCGTACGTGGGGAATGGCATAATAAACTCTTTGCTCTGCTCCCATTCATTGCCATATTTTGGTTTGACATTGTACCTCATGCTGTCACTATAGTTAACCAGAGTATTTTCATCCGCCATAATCAGGTATGATATTGGCCTTTTCGCTAAACCCTTTAGAGGCACTATGAACATCAATTTTCTTGATTTTGAGCAACCGATTGCTGAACTTGAGGCAAAGATTCAAGAATTACGCATGGTCGGAACGGATGCGGACATTAATTTAAGCGAGGAAATTTCTCGCCTCGAAACCAAATGTAACTATTTGATTAAAGAAACATTTAGTAAACTCACCCCCTGGCAAATTACTCAGTTAGGGAGACATCCCAAACGTCCCCATACGAGTGATTACATCCCCCGCATTTTTACCGAATTCGATGAATTACACGGCGATAGAATGACATCCGCAGGGGCTCCTATTATAGCTGGCATTGCCCGGTTAGAAGGCCAGCCAGTCATGGTGATAGGCCAGGAGAAAGGCCGTAAGACGCAAGAAAAAATTGAACGTAATTTTGGTATGCCTAATCCCGAGGATTATCGCAAAGCCTTACGTTTAATGAAGCTAGCTGAACGGTTTAAACTTCCGGTGATTACCTTTATTGATACGAATGGCGCTTATCCTGGTATCGGTGCAGAAGAGCGTAACCAAAGTGAAGCCATTGCTCGCAATTTGTTTGTCTTATCGCGCCTTAAAACACCCGTTATTTGTGTCGTGATAGGCGAAGGTGGCTCTGGCGGTGCACTGGCAATTGGGGTAGGGGATCGCGTGTTTATGCTGCAATATTCCATCTATTCGGTGATTACACCGGAAGGCTGTGCCTCTATTTTATGGAAAAGTGCTGAAAACGCCCCATTGGCTGCAGAGGCGATGAATCCCACGGCTGAAAAAGCCCTAGAGTTGGGATTAATCGATGGCATTATTCCCGAGCCATTAGGTGGTGCGCATCGAGATTATGATGCGATGGCTGAAATCTTAAAGAAACACTTAGTACAGCAACTTACGGAGTTACAATCGTATCCTCTCTCCACGCTCTTAGAAGAACGGTACAAGCGCCTCATGTCTTATGGAATTAAGAGTGCATGACATTAATTGAAGCTGTTCGTGATTTCTGTTCTCAGTACGGCTTCGAAAAAACCTATTGGGTGGCGTATAGCGGAGGCTTAGATTCTGGGGTGTTGTTATCACTCTGCGTTGAGCTGCGTAAAACACTTCCTTTGAAACTGCGTGCTATCCATATTAACCATGGTCTCAGCCCTTTAGCTAATGAATGGGCTGCGAAGTGTAAAGCGGTTTGCCATCAACAAGCAGTAGACTATGTTGAGCACACTATTTGCATTGAGACGGCACCGGGTATCAGTTTGGAGGAAACAGCGAGAAAGCAACGCTATGCCAGGTTAGCGGCGGTTCTTCAAGCAGGGGATATCTTATTAACAGCCCACCATCAAGATGACCAAGCAGAAACCGTCTTATTACAATTATTTCGCGGTGCCGGTCCCAAAGGGCTGGCTGCTATGCCGCGAATAAAGCCATTGGCTCAAGGATTTCATGGGCGTCCTTTGCTTGCTTTTCCACATACAGTGTTAATGCAATATGCTCATGCCCATCAGCTACAATGGATAGAAGATGAATCTAATGTTAATCTCCATTTCACGCGTAACTTTATTCGTTCTGATCTTCTACCTCTATTAAAAAACCGTTGGCCGACAATTACTCAGGTGATTTCTCGCAGTGCAGCGTATTGCGCAGAAGCTCAAGGATTACTTGAAGAATTAGCGGCAGAGGATTGGCAGAAAATAAAAGGCCCAAGGGGCGATACATTGTCTGCGACAAAATTGGCTGCACTGGATGCTGCAAGACAGCGCTTGTTATTGCGTTTGTGGATACAACAACAAGGTCATCCTCTTCCTGATGCCAAGAAATTAGAAACCATCCAGCGGAATGTCTTGACTGCACGATCCGATCGGCAACCAAGAGTAGTCTGGCAACAGACAGAATTGCGGCGCTATCGGGATGAGCTTTATTTGCTTAGCCCAACCAAAGCACCTGTTCCCTCCTCTTATACCCTGACTTGGAAACTCAATGCGCCCTTGGTGCTGCCAGGAATTGGTACGGTATGGAAGAGTGAGGAAGAAGATGAAGATCAACTTGCTAGCAAATCTGTTTCTGTCAAATTTCGGCAAGGTGGGGAAAGGGTTCATTTAGCCGGTCGAGGCCGCCATGTCTTAAAAAATCTATTCCAAGAATACAGTATCCCGCCCTGGGAACGAAGCCGGGTACCGCTTATTTTTGTGGAAGAAGAATTAATCGCAATACCAGGGTATTTTGTGCAGAAAGGCTATGAACTAGTACCGGATCCCGCGATTTAATCGCGGGATAGCGGTGGTGAAGGAATTACATTTTCTTATCAATTCTGCAACTAGGACAGCAGGTGCAAAGATATTTGACTAAGGCGCCAAATGCGAGAATAGGTAAGGTAACATCAAAGAAATCCCGGAAAATGATAAGCTTAACTAATTGATCGCGTGGCAGCACGAGAGCAAAGATACCTACTGCGATAGCGATTAAGATAACCAGTGTTACAAAAATACGCATTACCATGAAGTAGTCTCCTAGTAGGAAAACATCACACATCCTTAACCTCGTACAGCGTAAAAGGAATAGAGGGCAAGAGTCAAGATGAGACTTTGGGTGGGGTGTGTTAAAATAAGACCATAATAAATAAAGAGGAGGCGGGAAAGTGAAAGAGTTGCTTAAAGATTTAATCCCTACTGTGCTTTCAAAGCTTTCTCTTCGTGATATTTTCCAGGTGCGTGCAGTTTCGATAGCTTATAAGATGGCGGTTGATAGCTATTTTCGGCAACCTAAAAACCTTCTAACAACACTCCCTCTCTTCAGAGCGGTGGAACACAGCGAGCTTTTAACCTATTACCGTAACTTGGGCTATTCTCAACACACAGCTAACGCTTCGGCAGAACATATCATTTGTGAGGCTTTTATGACAGATGATATTAAGAAAATAAACCCCGCCATTCTACAAGACGCTGTTAATAAGATAAACGTTCATTTGAGCGAAGGTATGAGAGAAAGCTTGAGGATTATGATTTCTATTATTCGTTTTATGAAGAAGATAAATGAGAATAAGAATAATCTGGAGGCACATCAATTTTATGAGGCATACAAGGAGTTAGTGGGTTCTCCCTTAAAAGATCGTCGATATGAGACTTTTTTAAATTTGGCAGGTGCTAACTTATCTTCCCCTTTTGATGAACAACTACCAGATTTGAGAAAAGCTAAGCTTTTTAATACCAATTTGACTCAGGTTTATCTTTATCATGTTGATTTGAGAGAAGCTAATTTATCGGAGAGTAATTTAGAAGAAGCTGATCTTACCTTTTGTTACTTAGATAAGGTGAAACTCATCGGTGCTAAAATAAAGAATACAAAATTTACCTGCGGGAAGTATTGGTATAAACCCGCTGTTCTAGATTTCTTTTCTGAAGAAATGGTATTTAAAGAAGGCGATGTAATTAAAACCATTAATAGAATACTCGATCATCAACAGCGCCTCATTTCCTATGATCCAGAAGTAGATTCGACAGAGGCTTGGGAAACTATCCATCACTTGCGTGAAGCTGTGACGAATAATTGGACAAGGGTGTTCGAGAGAACACTGCCTATTGAAAAGAAAAAATATATGCTAGCCATCCTGGAGCATCCTTTTTATGCCCACCGGGATTTTAGGGCGGTAAAAGAGAAGGTTAATAAGTTTGCTCGCTTTTTTGGCGTCCCCCTTCTGTTTAAATCCCATAACCAAGCCCGTCTTACAAAACTCATTGAAGAGGAGATGGCGTCGACCGCCTCTCCCCAGCCATAAAAAATAGTGATTAAACAATAAATTACATACCATATTGTAGCGGCAACGTGATTTTGTTACAGTCGCAACAACTTTTTGTATAATAGCCAATTTATAAACTCTAACGATTATGACTCAATACATCTTCATCACAGGCGGCGTTGTTTCTTCTTTAGGCAAAGGGGTGGCGGCCGCAGCACTTGGTGCGATTTTGGAAGCGCATGGATTTAAAATCAGCCTAATGAAACTAGACCCCTATATTAACGTTGATCCGGGGACCATGAATCCGTTTCAGCACGGGGAAGTATTTGTGACAGAAGATGGAGCGGAGACGGATCTCGATTTAGGTCACTATGAACGCTTTGTCCGGCAGAAAATGACGAAAGCGAATAATTTTACCACCGGTCGTATCTACGCTAACGTGATACGTAAAGAACGCCGGGGCGATTACCTGGGTGGGACGGTGCAAGTCATCCCGCATGTGACGGATGAAATTAAGCAATGCATCATTAAGGGATCAGATAAGGCAGATATTACGCTGGTAGAAATTGGCGGTACAGTGGGGGACATCGAATCACTCCCTTTTTTAGAAGCCATACGGCAAATGCGCATGGAATTAGGCCGGCGACAGACGTTATTCATCCATTTAACACTGTTACCTTTTATTTCCACCTCCGGCGAGCTCAAAACTAAACCGACTCAACATTCTGTCAAAGAGCTGCGTTCCATCGGTATTCAACCCGATATTTTACTCTGCCGTAGTGAGCGGCCTATTTCTGACAATGCGCGCGAAAAAATTGCCTTGTTTACTAACGTGGAAAAAGCAGCGGTTATTCCTTTGTTAGATGTGGATTTCATTTATCAACTGCCTATTTCCCTGCATGAACAAGGGCTGGATAGAATTGTGTTGCAGCATTTTGGATGGGATCCTAAACCAGCGAATTTACATGAATGGATAGAGGTGGTAGAAGCTTATCGTCATCCTGAGTCAGAGGTGACGATTGGAATGATTGGCAAATATGTCGATTTAACAGATTCTTATAAATCTTTATCTGAAGCCATTTTACATGCAGGTATCAAAACCCGTACTCGTGTGAAGATTGAATACATCGATTCAGAAGATATCGAGTACAAAGGGACAGTCGCTTTATGCAAATTAGATGGTATTCTCGTTTGCCCCGGTTTTGGTAAACGCGGAACAGAAGGCAAAATTTTAGCGGCGCAATATGCTCGAGAAAAACAAATTCCTTATTTCGGCGTCTGTTTAGGGATGCAGATTGCCGTGATTGAATATGCGCGTCATTTAGCCAACATGCCTCATGCTAGCAGTACGGAGTTTGATCCCAGCACACCTTATCCTGTGATTGCATTAGTCACAGAGTGGACAACGCAAACGGGTGACCGCGAGCAGCGTAGTGAAAAATCAGAGGTAGGGGGTTCGATGCGTTTAGGGGGTCAAGTCTGTTATTTAACAGACGATTCACTAGTACGGAAAATATATGGCAAAGAAAAAATTGTTGAGCGTCATCGTCATCGTTATGAAGTTAACAATAATTTATTGCCAGCCCTTGAAAAAGCCGGTATGAGAGTATCAGGACGGTCACAAGATAATCTGGTGGAATTAATTGAACTGCCTAATCATCCTTGGTTTATTGGTTGTCAATTTCATCCCGAATTTACTTCAACGCCACGCGATGGCCATCCCTTATTTATGGATTTTATTCGTGCTGCAAAAACCTATCGTGAAAAAGCAGCAAAATCAGGAGCAAGCAAATGAAATTATGCGGATTTACAGTCGGTATCAAGCAACCCTTCTTTTTGATTGCCGGCCCTTGTGTGATTGAAAGTGAGCAATTTGCGATTGATACGGCGAGTGAATTAAAAGAGATAACGCAAGCATTGCAGATTCCTTTTATTTATAAATCATCTTTTGATAAAGCGAATCGAACCTCCATGCAAAGTTATCGCGGGCCAGGCGTGGAAGAGGGCTTGAAGATTTTAGAAGCGGTTAAGACCAAAGTCGGTGTACCGGTATTAACGGATGTGCATGAAGATACGCCGGTGGAAGAAGTTGCTCACGTAGTGGATGTGATGCAAACGCCTGCTTTTTTATGTCGACAAACGAATTTTATTCAGCGTGTCGCCAAACAAGGTATTCCCGTTAATATCAAAAAAGGTCAGTTTCTCTCGCCAGGCGAGATGAAATATGTCGCGGAAAAGGCTCGTCAAACAGGTAATCAGCAAATCATGGTATGTGAGCGGGGTGTCTCATTTGGTTATAACAATTTAGTATCGGACATGCGCTCATTGGCGATTATGCGGGAAACGGGTTGCCCCGTTGTATTTGATGCCACCCATTCTGTGCAAATGCCGGGTGGTGGGGGAGGAAAATCCGGCGGTCAGCGGCAATTTGTTCCGGTCTTAGCACGAGCGGCGATTGCAGCAGGCGTCGCAGGTCTTTTTATGGAAACCCATCCTGAGCCAGACCAAGCCCCTTCAGATGGCCCTAATATGTGGCCATTGCAAAAAATGCAAGCATTGCTTGCGATGTTGAAAGAATTAGATGAAGCAGTAAAGCGTCATCCCTTTCTCGAAGAATAAGTTAAGCTTTTCTTAAGTTTTCAATGTTACCTTCCCAATATGGAAAAAGGAGTTTCACATGGAAGTCAGGACGTCTCATCTTGCAGAAGATGTTGCTAATCTTATTCAACGGATGAAATCTGTTAGCGAGGAAAATAAAAAATTTGATGCTTTAATGGGCGTTGCGGAAGAAACAGAAGCATTTTTTATTAATAAAGAAAAAAAATTTAAGAAACACCCGCTAGCACAACAAAAATTGATTGAAGCGTATCAAAAAAGCATTCGTATTACTTCTCATCGTTTAGGAAAAATCAGTAGGGAAAATTTTTTAGCATTAGAAGATATTGCCAATACGAATGAAGTAACCCCCCCTCCAAGCCATCTTGCTATCTTACAATTTGCGCAAACATTATCACAAACCTATGTGACTCAAAATATTATTTCCCAAGCAACGCTTGAGCAACGACAACTCAGAGCTGGATTCTGGTTAGCGGTGATGTTGGATCGATTTAATAAAAGAGACTATCAAACCGTCGTTGCTATTCGAACAGCGCTAAATCATGTTCATGTTGAGAGGGCCTTAAACAAAGGATGGCCAAAAGCATGGGAAAAAATCAAAAATGAAATAGATTTTTTTATGGCACCCTCACGACAAAAAGCGCTTATTGAGAAAAGAAAACATGCAATTATTCCTGATTTAGGTAGTCTGAAAGCCCAGTTTATTCATTTAAAAGAGAAAGGAGCAAACGAGACGTATATCAGCGAGCAGGTGAAGCAAATTGCTGCTATGCAGGCTAAGCTTCATCTTCAGTTGAAACAACAACAGCATAAGCATAAGGAAAAATCAGTTTTTCCTTCTAAAGAAAATGAAGAAGGGATCTTTCAACCACTCACGCAATGTGCGATTTCCAATAAAAGTAAAGTGCATGTCAATAAAAAAGTTAGAGCTTATTTTGAAATAATGGAAGAAAAAGAAAAAATAGTGCAATTAAACTTAAAAATGTGGGTATTAGCAAATGATCTAAAAAAACTTGCCTCACGAGCTACATTCAACATGAAAGCCGATTTTGAGAGAATCACGCAAGATCTAAGTCCGCTATTGGCTTATTTGGAAAGCGCTGCTGCGAAAGGAATGGTAAAAGAACCAGGTGGTTGGATTATTTATTTATCAATGGCGATAAAAGACGTAAGAAAGAAAATAAGAAAAATTAAAACGAATACCCAATTATTGCATAGGTTGATCAATGGGAAATTGAAACAGCAATTAAAAAATTATAATGAACTAGAGACTATTTTGAAAACCCTCCGACGTTGTCTAGAGAATCAAAAAAAAATCCAATGGGCTATTCACCAGAAAAATATGACTTTAGCGACTAGTAATAAGGAACCTTTGAGCAGAGTCTCAACGAGTAGCGGTAATTTTTCTACTGTCACAGTGTTTACAGCATTACAGATTACTTCATCAGGCTCAGATCTCCAGGAAAAAACAGAGTCCGAGCTTAATTTACCGATATCAGAAAAACGCTATTATGCCGAGGTGGTGGGTAATGAGGAGGATAATGAAGAATATAGGCCGTCCAAGAGAGTGAAAGTGTGAAAGAAAATAATAATCAAATTGACCCCCCTCGATGGTACGCTTTTTGTTGCAAAATACTCCAAGCGCGATAAATTTGCTCTGCTACAATTAATTTCACCAAAATATGGGGAAATGTTAATGGCGATAATGACCAAATGGTCTCTGCTTTCTGCAAGCAAGCAGGCGCAAGACCTTCTGGGCCGCCTACTAATAAATCCAGATGACGGCCTTCCTGTTGCCAATTGGCTAATTCTTTCGCTAATTGCTCGGTCGACCAGAGTTTACCTCTTACATCCAATGCAATCACATGATGCTGGGGTTTTATCACGGCTAGCATCTTTTCTCCTTCCCGCTCAGTGAGCCGTTTGAGATCAGCATTGGTTGTGCGTTTTTCTGCTGGAATTTCAATTAACTCCAACATACAAGATGCAGGTAAGCGTTTGGCATATTCCTCATAACCTTCCTGTATCCAGGCAGGGGATTTATGCGTAATCGTAAGAAGACGTATGCGCATAATGTTTAAGAGGAAGGCTTATTTTCACGCATTTCTTTCACGGGTTCCCACAGATCTTCCAAGGAGTAAAAAGCCCGGGTCGCTGCTAGCATGACATGCACAATCACATCGCCTAAGTCTACGAGCACCCATTCACTCTCTCTATCTCCTTCGGTGCGCACACAGGTAAGATGGTTTTCCTTTGCTTTGACCGCGACATTTTCCGCTAATGCTTTTACTTGCCGCGTCGAACGGCCAGTACAAATAATCATATAATCAGCGATATCGGTAAGAGAACGGACGTCCATTGTGACGATGTCCACCCCTTTTAAATCATCTAACGCCTTCACTGCAAGATCACGTAATTCTTCAGGTTTCATGTTTAGATCCAACTATACTGTAAGTGCCATGTTGCTTAATATAATCAAAAACGCTATCCGGCAATAAATACCTTGGATTGCGTCCCATTGCAATCTGTTTTCGAATATCAGTCGCAGAGATTTCTAACGCTGTGATGGGTCGTAAAAAGATACCCCCGCCTAGATGGTTATGAAGGAAAGCGACTTCGTGCTGTAAGTGTGCGTTCAGCAAGTCAGCGATAATCCCTGTCGAAGGAAGATGGTAATTAGGCCGATGGGCAATGATAATATGAACAAGTTCCAGTAATTCTTTCCAACGATGCCAGCTAGGAAACCCTAAAAAAGCATCAATCCCCATAATTAAAGCAAAAGGAGTATTGGGGATTTCAGCGCGTAGATCAAATAATGTATCAATCATGTAAGAAGGGGTTTGACGGCGGATTTCACGGTCGTCTGCATAAAGAGCAGGCTCATTGGCGACAGCGCATTTGACCATAGCTAGTCGTTGTTCGGGGGAGGCTGCTGGCTGCTTACGGTGGACGGGCTGATAGCAGGGAATAAGGTGAACTTTTGCTAAATCGAAGGCTTCATAAATTTCCAGTGCCATACGCAGATGACCTAAATGAATCGGGTCAAAGGTGCCACCTAAAATACCAATGGCTTTGTGGGTTTGATACATTTTTTATCCTATTCTTTTAGGCTATATTTTTATTATAAATCATTCCTAAGCAAAACATACGCAAGCTATCCCAGACATCTCCTGGGGCGGCACCTTTGATAATGCGGTCAATTTCTGCTGCTTTAGCAAGCTGTTGCCAACAGTCGGCTGCAGAAAAAAGGCTGAGGAAACGTCGAATGCTAGGGTGGCGGCGCGGGAAAATACGCTGTTTTTGAAAGAGAGTTTCGTAAGTTGCACCCTGTTTTAGCTGTTCTGCCATATCCGCTAAGAGGCGTAATTCTCGGGTAATACTCCACAATATGAGCACAGGCTCGACTCCCTCTGCATGTAAACTTTCCAAGATGTGCAGGCTACGGGATAAGTTGCCGGCGATGACCTGGTCGATGAAGTCAAAGACAGTAAAATGACTTTCATCTGTCAGAATGGTTTGGATCAGATCACTGTTGATGGCGCCTGTTGGCGCTAATAAATAAATTTTCTCTACTGCATTCGCAGCGGCAATCAGATTTCCTTCTATATAATCGGCAAGTATTTGCGCTGCATCGGGTTGGAAAGCGAGTTTATATTTTTTCGCACGTTGTATGATCCATGCGGGCAATTGTTCGCGTGGAATAGGCCAAACAGCAACATGGGCACCTATTTTTTCTAAGGCACTGTACCAGCCGCTTTTTGCTATTTTGTCATCGATTTTTCCAATATCGATGAGGAGAAGATGATGGGGTGAGAGGTTACGGCTATATTCTTGTAAAATCTGGCCAGTGATTTTATCGGGTGTTGACTCACGATAATCTAATTCGATTAATTGTTTTTCTGCTAATAATGAAGGAGAGTGGAGAGTGGTATAGAGTTGCTGGGTGTCGGCTTCAGGGGTGATTCGAATGCGCTCCTCAAATCCTGCTTGTTTAGCAGCTTGGCGAATCCACTGGATGGCATCTTGTTTCAGTAGTAATTCATCACCACTGATAATGTAAGCTGGGAATAACTTTTTCGTTAAGTGTGCTTCCAGCTGAAAATAAGTCAATTTCATGATGTTTTCGTGGACGTGGAAGGTGAAAAAGCATCAGTGACAATTTTGGTGACTTCTTTCGAAGCTATCCGATTCATAATGGCAAATGCTAAAGCGCGACGCATTTGTTGATATAACAATGTCGCTTCATTACTGCTGCCAAGAATTTGATTGGATTGGATAGTCAGCGTTCTTGACTCACTGAGTGATTGGTTACCTAGCAACGTACGACCGTGGACATCTTGAATTTCAAAATTTACCGTGACACTTAATTCATATTGGCGTGTTTGTTGGGTTCCATTGACACTCTGTAATTTTTCAGAAGGTGTATCTCGAGTGATAACAAGAAGAGTGGTTGCCTCTTGAGGAGAAGAGACGAGTTGTACATGGGATAACTTTAATGCTTGCTGAAGGCTATGCGCTAGCGTGCCGTAAGGATCAGGTGCTTGTAAGTACATACGCTGAAGCGGGGGGGCAAGTTGGGTTTGCCCTTGCAGGTGATAGCCGCAGGCAGTGAGGAGTAGGGTGGAGAGGAAAATGAGTAAAAAATATATCAACCTGACACCATTTTTTATTGAATCCAGCATATTATTTCCCTACCACCACATTCACCAATTTATTCGGTACAATAATGATTTTCTTAATCGGCTGTCCCGCAATTGCTTGCTGCACTTTTCCATCTTCCTTCACTTTATCTTCAATCACGTGTTGTTCTGCACCATGCGGAACACGCACGCGGCTGCGTAATTTACCATTAATTTGCACCACTAATTCTACTGTATCAATTTTGAAAGTAATGGGACTCGTTTTCGGCCAAGAAGCATCTAAAATGACTCCCTCATAATGTAAATCCATCCATAATTGATGCGTAATATGCGGCGTGATTGGTGCTAATAAACGTAAAATAATGCTCAATCCTTTATGGATTACAATATCTCGAATATCCTCGGCCCCTGCACTGGGCTCTTCAATCTTAGCCAACAAATTCAACATCTTCATGCAGCCTGATACGACGGTGTTAAATTGTTGTCGTTCATAGTCAAATTTTGTTTGGTCTAATATCTCATAAATTTGGCGGAAAACATCCAGTTGTGCCGCATCTGCTTTTTCCCAATTCGTTGTACTTAATCGGGTTGAGCGGGGTAAACGATTTTGTGCTTGAATACGTGGTTGATGTTCATATGCAAACGCCCATAACCGCTTTAAGAAACGGTGCGCGCCTTCTACACCGCTGTCAGACCATTCTAAACTTTGTTCGGGAGGTGCTGCGAACATCATAAATAAGCGAACGGTATCGGCACCATAACGGTCGATTAAGGTTTGAGGATCGACGACATTGCCTTTCGACTTTGACATTTTAGCGCCTTTGTTTAACACCATCCCTTGTGAAAGTAGACGGGTAAAAGGTTCATCACTGTTTACCAAGCCTTCATCACGCATTAATTTATGAAAGAAACGTGCATATAACAAATGTAAAATGGCATGTTCGATACCGCCAACATATTGATCCACTGGCAACCAATAATTGGCGCGGCCATCTAACATGGCTTTGTTTTGTTTTTTGCAGGCAAAGCGTGCGTAATACCAAGAGGATTCCATAAACGTATCAAAGGTATCGGTTTCGCGTTCTGCTTGACCATGACAAAGCGGACATGTGGTTTGATAAAAAGAAGGATCAGATTTAAGCGGTGAACTAACGCCGGTGAATTGAACGTCTTCAGGAAGGACAACAGGTAAATCTTTATCAGGGACAGGGACCGTCCCGCAAGTAGGGCAATAAATAATAGGAATAGGTGCCCCCCAATAACGTTGTCTCGATATGCCCCAATCTCGTAGACGATAATTCACTTGTCGTTTACCGAGATGCTTGGCTTCGAGGTGTTTGGCAATGGCATCAAATGCGTGATTGAAATCCATGCCAGTGAATTCGTGAGAATCAATGAGTATGCCTTTTTCTGTCATCGCACTCTTGCTGAAATCCCATTCCGAACCATTTTGCGGCGTGATGACTTGCTTGATAGGTAAGTGATATTTAATTGCGAATTCAAAATCACGTTGATCATGCGCAGGGACAGCCATTAAAGCGCCTGAGCCATATTCCATTAATACAAAATTCGCTACCCAAACAGGAAGCATCTCGCCAGTCATCGGATGCTTGGCTTGGATATTAAGCGGCATGCCGCGTTTTTCCATGGTTGCCATTTCAGCTTCGGCCACTTTAATGTTTCGACATTCCTCGATGAATTGTTTAAGAGCAGGATTTTTTTCTGCTAATTGCTTAGCTAAGGGATGTTGGGGTGCAACAGCTAAGTAGGTGACGCCAAACAAAGTATCTGGGCGTGTGGTAAAAATAGAGACTGGACTGTAGTTGGGAATGTCAAACGTAATTTCGACCCCTTCAGAGCGACCAATCCAATTACGTTGCATCGTTCGTACTTGTTCTGGCCAATGAGTGAGTTTATCTAAATCATTCAGTAATTCTTCAGCATAAGCAGTGATTTTTAAGAACCACTGAGGAATTTCGCGCCGTTCTACCAACGCGCCAGAGCGCCAACCGCGGCCATCAACAACTTGTTCATTCGCTAATACGGTTTGATCGACAGGATCCCAATTCACTTCGGCATTTTTTTTGTAGACTAATCCTTTTTTATAGAGACGTAAAAAAAACCATTGTTCCCAACGGTAATAATCAGGATCACATGTGGTTAATTCACGGCTCCAATCATAAGCAAATCCCATCTGCATCATTTGATTGCGAATATGTGCGATGTTTTGGCGTGTCCATTTTGCGGGTGCGATGTTATGTTTAATCGCTGCATTTTCAGCGGGTAATCCGAAAGCATCCCAGCTCATAGGTTGCAAAACATTCTTACCTAACATGATTTGGTAACGCGCGATAACATCGCCGATTGTGTAATTACGCACGTGGCCCATGTGCAGGCTGCCACTGGGGTAAGGCATCATCGATAAACAGAAAAATTTTTCTCGGTTGACATCTTCTACAACTTGGAAACAATTCTTTTCTTCCCAGTAGTGTTGGGCACGCTTTTCAATATCATGTGGTTTGTACTGTTCTTCCATTTAGGTTCTCACTTATTGTTTTTGATCGCACCGCTGCGATAAGTAATATGACAGCAATAAATAAAATAGGGTCTGAGCCATTACGCATCCACGGTGTTAGTCCTATCATGGGTTGGACTTTGCCATTTAACACAAATACTTCATGCGGGGGAGCCGTTGCAATGAGATTTCCATCTGCGCCGATAATAGCTGTAATGCCGTCATTGCTGACAAAAACCATCGGACGTTTGAATTCGAGTGCGCGCATTTGCGCTATTTGTAAATGTTGGGCTTGGGCTGAAGAATTGCCGAACCAAGCATCATTCGTCAATGTTAATAAAAAACTGATGGTTCGGTCGTTTGAATAAATTAATTCCGGATAGGCTACTTCATAGCAGAGAGACGTGAGGATTTTGACATGGTCAAGCGTGAGGGGTTGTTGCCTTATCTTGCCTGGGACCATGTTGGCCATGGGAATATTCATAAAATGGAAGAACCACGGGAAGAGGGGATAAGAGGGAACATATTCGCCGAAAGGGACAAGTCGGCGCTTTACATAAATTTCATTGCGAGCACCTAACGTGATGACGGCATTGTAGTAGTTATCACCCTCAGCAGCGACAGGGATACCAAGAATAAGCTGGGAACCACTGGCTTTCGCTTTTCTATCGAGAGCATTCACAAAGTCCGCCGCATCAGAGAGTGGCATAGGAATCGCGGCTTCCGGCCAGATAATGAGTTGATTTTTTCCCCATAAAGGTTGAGTGAGTTGGGTGTAGCGATCAAAAGAAAGTTGGATATGATCAGGTGACCATTTTAAGGATTGGGGAATGTTGCCTTGAATTAAGGCGATAGAAATAGGGTCCCCGTTTGGCTTTGTCCACGGAATTAAATTAAGTAAACCACCTGCTGTCCAAATAGCAGTGAGGATGAGGATAGAAAGATAGCCACTTCGATAGGCTTTTTGCTTGAACTGAAGAATGCCTTGGACGAGGAGTGCGCTAGTGAGTAAAAGGGCTAGCGAAACACCGTAAACGCTAAAAATGGGGGCATAGCCTTTAAGCGGGGAAGTGGTTTGACTATAACCCAGAAAGAGCCAGGGGAAACCTGTAAACACCCAACTCCGTATCCATTCGCTCAATAGCCAAATGGCAGGGAACGCATAGACCAGTTTGGCGGTATTAGGGAAGGGAAAGTAGCGGTTAGTGAGATACCCAACGAAAGCCGGAAAACAGGCGAGAGCAGCAATGAGGCCACCGGTAATGATGGCGGCAATAGCAGCAGGGGTTTCACCAAATACATGAATACTATGAAAAACCCAGTATACCCCCGCTGTAAAAAAACCTAACCCAAACATAAACCCTAAGCAAAAGGCACGACGAGGAGAAGCTTGAAGCCATAAGGCTAGTAGGCCGGCGGGGGAAATGACTGCTAAGGGAAAAATGTTATAAGGGGCAAAGGCAAAGGCTAGTAACATACCTAGCACTAGGGCGGCAAGATCAAGACGAAGCATTTTAAGCCAATTTTTCATGATGGAGTCTAAAAGAAATTAGTTAATCACAGCAAGATAGCAAGTTTACTGGAGATGAAAGCCTGATAGCAATAACTCGCCAAAAAGAACTAGACATTTTAAAAGCATAAAGCTACCATTCCGCTCGTTCAAATTTCCCTTCAAGCCTGCCTTAGAATGTTCTCATCATCATCTTTTTTTCTTGAGTTCTTCTTTTTTTTTTGATAACGTCCATCGTTTTCTTAATTCAAGCCTATAGCTTGAAGAATAGAGTTGAAGACACCCTGGTGTTATCACCATATCAACAATAAGGAGAAATCCTCGTGAGTAGCCAACTAAAACCATTTGCGGTTGCACTTTGTTTAGCTGGGTTTGCTGCATCGCCAGCATTTGCGGCGACTGATAGTACCAGCCCGGACAATGCCCAAATCCAAGCGGAACTCGTTAAACTTCAAAAAGAAGTGAAGACGCTGAAAACGCAAATGAAAACCAATCAGCACGTTGCAAAGAAATCCTCCCACAAGAAAGTCATGGGAATGCAAACGGCTGATTCTTCTTCTAGCGATGATTCCAATCAAACAGGTAGTGATCAACCCGAGAAGTTGTCTCCTGCCCAAGTAAAAAGTTTGATTTCACAGGAAAGAGAATATTTACCATTTGATATTGACGTGCCAGGACAAGCGTTTGTTTCAACAGGCCCTTATGTCGGTGTGCCTATTCAATACGCTGGATCTGAATTGGTGGTGAATAGCCCCAGTGTGAATACCGATGTGCAATTATTAAGCATTCGTAAATCTATCCATCAGCAATTAGAAGCGATGGGTGGAGAATTGTTTAAAGAGCCGTATCATTCCCATTTGTTATTGAGCGGCGTGGTTGAAGGGCAAGCAAGTTATAACAGCCACGGTGGCTCCTCCAGTTTAACTAACATTCCAAATCCGAATCCGGATACTGTTCAAGGTAACATGCCGGAAACGACGAATGTTGATGTGACCAATGTCAGCTTAGATGCATTTTTCATTGGTCCAAGTGATTGGACGTTAGGATTTGTTGAGCTGTCTTATAATAATTACCCGCCAAGCAGTACGAATTCTTACACCGTATCGAATTCGAATGTGTATGTGAATAAAGCCTTTGTGACGATTGGGGATTTTGCTAAGTCTCCGTTTTACGGCACGTTTGGGCAATATTATGTGCCATTTGGTGTGTACTCTTCCGTCATGGTCAGCGATACGCTGCCTAAGCTTTTGGCACGTACGAAAGAAAGAGCTATCGAGCTAGGTTTTAGCCAGCAAGGTGACAGTGGTTTCTATGGATCGACCTATGTATTCCGTGGCGATGCGCATACGGAAGCAGTTAGTAAGGTTAATAATGGCGGTCTTAATGCTGGTTACCAATTTGTCAAAGGTCCTTTCAATGGCAATTTAGGTGCTGGTGTAATTGCTAACTTGGCCGATTCGGGCGGTATGCAGTTGGGGAATGATTTTGACGATAATGAAAACATGCATAACCATGTTCCTGCCTATGATGTCCATGCATTATTTGGTCTCAGTGAAAAATGGACCTTAATCATGGAATATGTCATTGCGTCTACCAACTTTAATCCTAATGACATGAGCTTTAATGGTCATGGTGCGAAACCGTCGGCGTTAGATACGCAGTTGGCTTATTCTTTTTATATTTTAGATAACAAGCCAAGTTCTATTGCTGTTGGGTACGGCAAGTCTGACCAGGCATTGGCGTTGGAAATTCCGTTGACTCGTACATCGGTGACGTTTAATACGTCGATCTGGCGGAATACGTTGCAGAGTCTTGAGTTCCGGCATGATAAGAATTATGCAGCTAGCGATACGGCGAATGGCCCTGGTGGCCCAGCGGGTGCTTGTACGGCTTCTGCATGTTCGTCGACGGGTCAGGCAGACAACGCGGTTACGGCGCAGTTTGATTATTACTTCTAATCTGTTGTTTGCAAGAGAGATGAGAAAACGCCTCGAAAAGAGGCGTTTTTGTTGTGCGCCAAGCATGGCGCAATTCTAGGCGGTGAAAGTCCGCTGCACGCCGTGGAGATCGGAAGTGCGAGTCTAGGCAAGGGTGTCCATCGCGAGATGGAATCTGAAGG
>Ga0070738_10002699_pt1 | contig 25923 bp, 19 predicted proteins | sample Coa_R2_2_FD_66446 | JGI IMG/M metagenome (GOLD analysis project Ga0070738, IMG submission 66446) | Surface soil microbial communities from Centralia Pennsylvania, which are recovering from an underground coalmine fire - Coalmine... | ecosystem: Environmental > Terrestrial > Soil > Unclassified ...
GCTCAGGTTGAAAAAGAGAACTTCCATCAATTCAATTCCAAGAATTCACAAGGAGAAGGAAATGGCAGATTTTCGCAAATGGCTTTATGCGTTAGCCATGGTGGCCTTGATTGTGGGGCTGACCGTACCGGCTAATGCTCAAGGAGGCGTGGTAACTTGTACTGCCTCCACCGTCCCGACCCTGATCAGGGCGCAGGCGTATGCCGATCTGGTTGGCGATTACACGCTGACCTGCACCGGCGGCACGCCGACAGCCGCTGGTCAGGTCGTTCCGCCCGTCAACGTTCAGGTGTTCCTCAGCACCAACGTCACCAGCAAGCTGACGACTTCGAGCGGGGCGTTTAATGAGGCGCTGTTGATTATCGACGAACCGAACACTCCGACCAATCCGAGCAGGCCGATTCTGAACTGCGGCAATTCGGGTGCGAATGACAGTGGAACTTCAGGGCCGGGCGTGTGTCAGATTGTGAGTGACGGCAATCCTGCGGACACTTACAATGGAGTGCCGAATGTGATGGGTCAGTTCGGCGGCGGCAATGTCACCTGTGATGGGTCTTCGGCAACTTCATGGCCGGGCAACGTAGTCTACCCGCCAACTATGGGTGCGCGTACCGGTGATCCGGCGGGGAACAGCTATGGTTGCGGCCACCCCAACATCTTTCAGGGCCGCACGGCTGCTGCGCAGTCAACCGGCATTAGCAGCAGCATCGTGTTTGCGGGTGTGCCGTTTGACCCTCCGGGCACGACTACCACTCGTTTTCTGCGCATCACCAACGTCCGGGCTGACGCCGAGATTCTGGGCGTTGCGTCCTCGTTTGTGCAGCAGACGGTGACGATGAGCGTCGCCTTCACAGGCAGCCAGACGGTCACGATCACCAACTTCACCGCGCAGCAGACGGTAGCGACCATCCTGAATGGCCTGAGCGTTACCAGCGACGGCAAGGGCGATACGAAGTATAGCAATCTCGCGTTTCTGCAGTGTAATAATGAGAACGAAAAACTGTTCGCGGGAACTTCGAGCACCGGGTCTAACGTTCCGGGGAACGACGGCCATGGAAGTTATACGACCCAGCCAACGGTGACCTTCGTGGAAGGCTACCAAAACGCCTGGAAGACGAAGAATATTGCGTTTATGACCACGGGCACGTCAACTCCGGGTAATAACGCAGTAGGAAACGGGACCTACTCGACGCTTGGTGTGACATACGGGAGCACAATTAACTACCCGTCCGATGTTGCGCAAAACGTGCCAGGGGTAAACTACAACACGGAAAGCGGATTTGAGTGGGTTGGATCGGGTCCGGGCGTTGGATTGGGCGCTGGGCAGCCGGTTCTCATCTCGAACCCCCCGAACGGCGTTTCGACTGTGACGGTAGCCAGCAATGGCTACTCGCTCTATGACCAGAACGGAACGGGCATATCAAGCGCTGGCCAGGCCACGCAGGGCACGCGCTTGGCGCTGTCGTTCACGAACGTCCCGCAAGGCGCCTCTATCTTCGTGAATCCGATCGTTCTTTTGACGAACGGCACGGCGACGACTGGCGTCATGGTTCTGACTCCTACAGCTGCGGATGGCAGCGGCGCCTTCTCGGCTCCTTCGGGCGCGACAGTTGGCGGCGCGGTTACGAGCCTCGGCTACACCGGTGGCGCCGGATCGGTCGGCACGAACAACCTCGTTCCGGTCTCGGGCGGGCTGGCCGTGTACGAAATCCTGTTCACCGATCCGAACTCGGTCGAAACGGCTCAAGTGCCGGTGGTTGTCGCCTATGCCTCCAACCTGAGCTCCAATCCGCCGATCGGTCTTCCGGTCCCCGGAACGGCGACTCAAGTTGCCGGTGGTTTCGCTCCGTTCTACACTTCGGCTGCCGCTCGCCAGCCTTCGAACTCGTTGCCGGTTCCGCGCTTCATTCCGGGTGCGACTCCGCTGAATCTCTTTGAAGTTGTGAAGTGCGCCTGCGATCTGCTGTTCCCGTTCACGGTCTCCAACAGCGGCTTTGATACGGGTATCGCAATTGCCAACACTTCGCTTGATCCGGGAGCCAACTTCGGCTTCGGCGCCACGCCGCAACAGGGGACGGTCACGTTCTTCTACTTCGGCACTGGTCTCGGAGGTCAAGTTGCGCCCTCTTCGCAAACCAGCGGTGTGGTTCCCGCCGGCCAGGTGCTGACCTATGTTCTCAGCAGCGGCGGCGGCTCCATCGGCACGACGGGCGCTAACGGGCTCGACGGCCGAGCAGGAACGGGCCAGTTTGAGGGCTATATCATAGCCCAGGCTGGATTCCAGTACTGCCACGGCTTCGCGTTCATCAGCCCGCTCGGCGGCGGTCCGCTGTCGCCTGGAATCTCCGAGGGTTATCTCGCTCTGGAGCTTGACAAGGGCGGCTTGGGACGCACGGCCCAGACTTCGGAAAATCTGGTCCACTAACCGGAAGCAGTAGTGAATCGCAAAGGGAGGAGCTTTTGCTCCTCCCTTTTGCTTTTTTTAGTACTGAATCGTTGCAAATCGTGGTACAATCCTTATCTGCCCGCGTCTGTTCTCGTCCTCCGAGAGGTTTCTCTTCATGTCGAATCGACCGTTTTTCCTGACGACGCTTTTGTGCGCCGCCGCGAGCCTGATCGCCTTCGGGCAAGGGAACGGGCAGGAGTACCTGTTCCAGTTTTCGGCGCCGCCGAATACGTTTACACAGGCGGCGGGATACATTGACAGTGGCAATCTGGCTGCGCCGAATTACAACATCCAGGGCCCGTCAGGAATCGCCGCCATTCTGCCGACGCCCGACGGAACGAAGTTCTATCTGATCGGAACGGCAGGGCCTACTTCCATCGAGTCCGCCGATAGGAATTTTGACGCAAGCTCTTTCCATACGATCAGCGGCCTCGGCGCAAGCTGCGCCGCGGGATCGGCGGCAAGCTGCGGAGCGCCGACCGCCGCGGCCATCACCCCGGATGGCAAATATTTGATCGTCTCGGCGGACGAGCTTTATTTCATCCCGACCTCCGGTCCAAGCGCGGATACGGTTGTCAAGGCGTTGCCGATTAACGGGCAAGCCACCTTCGCTCCGAACACCCCCGGGCCGTCAGTTTGTATTAGCTGCTGGATCGCCGTCACCGGAGACTCTCAGTACGCTTTTCTTCTTACAACGGCCAGTGGCGGCAGCGTGATCGCTAAGATTAGCCTTACGAATCTTGCGGTGGTGAGCACGATCACCTTGCGGGGAACGGGTACGTCTCTTTCGATCTCCCCCACCGGACAGTTGTATGAGACGGTGGAGTTTGGCATTTACCAGATCGATCCCAACACGTTCTCCGTGGCGAGCGGATGCAGCAACGGCACTTCGATCTGTTTGAATTTTCAGCCCGGGCCGCTGCGTTACACACCCGACGGAACCACTGCCTACACGGTCAACCTGAATAGCTCGACCGGCGGCGGGGCGCTGGCCCAGGTCAATCTTAGCAGCGGTTCGGTGTTCTACTGGAATCCGCAAAACGCGCCGCAGCTTACCGATATTCTCGTTGCCTCCAATTCGCGGATTTTCGCGTACTCGACCAATCTCGGCGCGCTGTACGACGTATCCACCAATCCCCTGGCGGCTACGGTTGCCGCGCCAAGCCTGGTCACCTCGAGCTCGGGCATTCTCGATATCGTGGTGCGCAATGAGATCGTTGCCGCCGCAATATCGAATGAAATTCCGTCTGCCAACTGGCTTTTCCTTTTGGTCGCCAATGGCCAGCAGCCTGATCTCTATCGCGTCGATCTGACCAAGAACGCCCTGAGCTCCAACACGCTTTCCACCTTCAACGGCGGAGTAATGGAGACCACCTATCAGCCTGCCACGAGCGGCGCCTCGCAGTTCGTACAGTTCAATAATAATCAGACGATCACGGCCAACGGAATGACCTCTTTGCCCCTTATCGCGCAGGTTTTAACGGCCCAGGGGCTGCCGGTTTTTGGGCAAAGCGCGACCTTCACGACCGATAGTTCGACGGGATTGGTGATCAACACGCCGACTGCCACGACCAACGCGCAGGGGTTCGTGCGAACTACGGTAAGCGTACCAACGGCCGGCGCAGCTTGCGCGTCCGGCATCTGCACCGTGACCCTTACTGTTGGAGGCGCGTCCACCACCTTTACCGTCACCGTGCCTGCCAGTAACACTGGCGGGGGAAACAACGGCGGCAACGGCGGTAACGGCGGCAACAATACCAGCAGCCAAATGACTATCATCTCTGGCGACGGCCAGTTGATTCCCTCCGGTTTCGGGAACGTTCCCACGCTGCCGCTGACCGTGATGGTGACCGATGCCAATGGTAAGCCTTTGCCCAACCAGACCGTGAATTTCACAACGACGGGCGCGCCCCTGATTCTGAGCGCGACAACGCAGACCACCGACCAAAACGGACTGGCGAGCATCGGCGTGATCTCCCCTGCCATTGCACCGGGCTTCCAGCAAGCTACGGTTACCGCGACGTCCGCCGTAGGGTCCGTGACCTTCACCGAAACGGTGTATTACCTGCTGTCGGGTCTAGAGGCGCCCCCGACCGTGCAGCTCATCGCGCCCTCCACTTGTTGCTCGGTGAACGTGACCGCGGGGACCCCTCTAACGGCCGGAATTCAGGCGCAGGTCATCTGGAATGGGGACGAATGCCCGAACGGCGGCAGCGGGTGTCCCATTCCGGGCGTCGGTATCCAAATTTACGATCCCGACAACACTCCAACAGCGGGTAACTACACTTCGAGCGGGACACAGCCGGTGGTCAAGTGCCAGGGCTCGAGCGACTCCAACAGCCTCGGCGTAGCAAGCTGCAATGTTGTCGCTGCGGTCTGCCCCGCGGGCGGGCAGCCAATCAGCAAGGGCATCGTTATCGTGGTCGGCAATATCATCAACTCCTATAACTACACCGCCACTGTCAGCCCCGGCGGCGCGAACGCCCTTAGCATCGTGAGCGGAAACAACCAAACCGGAAACACCGGGGCGGCGGTGAAGAATCCGCTGGTGGTGCAGGTGGTCGATGCCTGCGGTAATCCGCTTCCTGCCCAGCAGGTCAGTTGGAAGGTGACGCAAGGCTCGGCTACCGTCCAAAATGCGACCGTGAACACCGGCCCCAACGGGCAGGCGAGCGATGCGGTGACTTTCGGGCAGACCGCCGGCACGGTTATCATCACCGCGTCGCTGGCAAACGGGTCTTCGGTGAAGTTTACCCTTACAAGTCAAGCCGTGGCGACGTCGCTTGTTCTCACCAGCGGTGGAGGCCAGACGGGGACCACGGGTCAGGCTTTCGCCAATCCGCTCATCTTCACTCTCACCGATAAATCGAACAATCCGGTGGCCGGCGCGACAGTCAACTTCATTGTGACCACTGGCAGCGCGACTCTTAGCCCGACCAGCGCGACCACCAATGCGAGCGGGCAGGTACAAACCACGGTGACGGCCGGCGCAACCGCCGGTCAGATCATCATCACCGCCTCCGGCGCCGGGCTCACCGCGACCGCGCAGCTCGTCGCGCAGTTGCCGGGACCGACGCTCACCCCCAGCAGCTTCCAGAATGCCGCCAGCTTCCAGCCCGGACTGGTCCCCTGCGGGCTGGCGATTGTTACTGGCAGTGGTATCGCGCCAACTCCGAACTCGCTGTTCACCGGTCCCACATTCGGACCGCTGCCTTACTCGATGGGTCCGATCAACAGTCTTACGATTGGGGGAATCGCCGCGCCAATCTCGTCGGTAAGCAACGAAAACGGCATCCAGCAGGCGACCTTCCAGACGCCCTGCGAAGTGCCGACTGCGTCCGGGACCACCACGGTCGCGATCACAGTGAACGGTGTCACAACCCAGGTCTCCGGCGTTCAGGTACTGCCCTCCCAACCCGGGATCTTTACCTACTCCGGTCCGAACAATATTCCTTATGCAGCAGTGATCGGCTCCGACAGCCTGTACGTCACGCCGAGCCATCCGGCCGTGCGCGGCCAGCTGTACTATCTGATCGTCACCGGTCTGGGGCAGACGGCGCCGGCGGCGAGCACGGATAATCCCGGCTCGGGCCAGGCAGTGAACCAATATGTGATCGTCGGCGTGAACAATGCCGGTGTTCCGGTAGGGACGCCGATCTATGCCAGTGGACTGATCGGCGCGTACCTGATTCCGTTCACGATTCCGGCCACCGCGAGCCCTGGCACAAACGTTCCGCTTTCGGTCGGGACGCTCCCGCTGGTTAATGGCCAGCCGAGCACAACTGCGACTCCGGTCTACAGCAACCTAACCTATCTTCCGCAGATCCAGTAGATTGCGTTAAACGTGAAGACCAAACCCGCCCCGGCGATAAGTCGTGGGCGGGTTTTTCATTGCGAACTGCGGGGCTCGCCGCGCTTCACCTGCGCGCGTCTGCGGCCGGAGGTGAGGTTTTGGGCTGCGTCCTGTTTGGCGTCGTCGCTGACTTTAATATTGTTTACAACCGCTTTGGCCCCCGCAGACTTCGCCATCCGCGTAGCGGCGCCCTTATGCTGGAGCACGCTGGTCGAACCGTCCCATGTCGCCACGCCGCCCTGCACGTGCACTTTAAATCCATCTTTGCCGATTTTAGATTTTTGCAGCTTCGCCAGAATCGCCGCCTCGATCTGCTTATCTTCCTGAGCCGATGTGCCTTGCGCTGCGACGGGTTTTTTCGGAGTCGTTTTCGCGGACTGGCCGAGCAGGACCGCGCTCAAAATTAACGCGATGAGGAATCGTTTCATCCCTTACTTAGTCTGGCTCGTTCGGGCGTTCTCTCAATGAAAAAGCGGGTCGTCGATTCTAGCGCCACGACTGGAGTAACTGGGGCGTATCGTCGAAAGTCTTAATGGTGACCGAAACGAAAATGCCGCGGGAAATGGCCAATTACATCGTATGGATTTCGGCATATGCAAGAAAAATCGCGCATTAGGTTGCCAGGGACCTTGACAGGGTGCTTTTGGCCCTCTTATACTTCGGACGGTATGTTATCGGCGTAGTGGCGAGTGCCACGGAAGTAGCATGGGGTGTGTAGTGGTAACCAAGCCGTTGCCAGGGAGAGCTGAATGAGAGGGATTTTTGTATCCACCGCATTATTGTTAATGTCGGCGGCGATAGCGGTGGGGCAGAATGCCGCGACTCCGGCGGTGTCCCCGCAGCGCGCCTTTCTCAATCAGCACTGCGCGATGTGCCATAACGACAAACTGAAGACTGGCGGGGTCACCATGACCAAGCTGGATGTCGACCACCCGGAGAAGACCGCCGAACTTGCCGAAAAGGTAATCCGTTTTTTGCAAGCCGGAATGATGCCGCCGGCAGGGATGCCGCGCCCGAAGGCGGAAGACCAGAGGGCATTTGTGAGTGCATTGCAGCATGCTCTTGATTCAGCCGCTTTGTTGCACCCGAACCCCGGCAGGCCGCCGCTGCACCGGTTGAACCGCACCGAATACGCCAACTCGGTTCGCGATCTTTTGGGCGTGACAGTCGATGTTTCCTCTATGTTGCCAGCCGACGACATGTCGCATGGCTTCGATAACATGGCCGACGCGCTGACCATCTCGCCGGCGCTGATGGAGGGTTATGTCCGCGCGGCGGGCAAAATCAGCCGCGAGGCCGTGGGCGATCCGCAGGCGCTGCCGCTGACCAGCACGTATTCCGTCCCGCGCGTATTGAATCAGACGCGCCACATCGACGGGACGCCGTTCGGAACTCGCGGCGGGATTGCGGTGATGCACGATTTTCCCGCCGATGGCGAATACACCTTCAAGATGGGCTTTTATTACACGCCGACGGGTCCGCTGTTCGGATTAAATCAAGGGCCCGGGCAGACGATTGAGGTCGCCATTGACGGTGAGCGGGTGGCTCTGCTCGATATCGATATCCGGATGACGCTCGCCAAGGACGGAATCAAGACGCCGCCGATCAAGGTTCGTGCGGGCCCGCATCGTGTTTCGGCGTCCTTCCCTATTAAAGGCGACGGGCCGATCGATGACGAGTATATGCAGTTCGATCAGAGCCTGGTGGACGTCAGCGCCGGGGCGGTGCCGGGCATTACGACACCGATTCACCTTCACGAGTTAAGCATTACCGGGCCGACCAATGCCGCCGGTGTCTCGGATACGCCGAGCCGGCGGAAGATTTTCACCTGCCGTCCGGCGACCGAGGCGGACGAAATTCCCTGCGCGAAAAAGATCCTCGGTTCGCTAGCGCGCCAGGCTTATCGCCGGCCGGTGACACCCAATGATCTGGAAGCGTTGTTGAATTTCTATCAGCAGGGGCGTAACGGGGACGGCAAAAATCCCGGAAATTTCGAGACTGGGATCCGCACGGCGATTCAGGCCATGCTAACCAATCCCGAATTTGTGTTCCGTTTCGAAAAGGCTCCGCCCAATGCGATGCCGGGCACAAATTATCGCATCAGCGATCTGGAGTTGGCGACGCGCCTGTCATACTTCCTGTGGTCGAGCGCGCCGGATGATCAGCTCATCACGGTTGCCAGCGAAAACAAGCTGCGCGAGCCGGGGATGCTGGAAAAGCAGGTCCGCAGGATGCTGGCAGACCCGAAATCGGAAGCGCTGACGGACAATTTCGCGGTCGAATGGTTGCACTTGAACGATTTGAAATCGTGGAATCCGGATCTGTTTTTGTTCCCGAATTTCGATAAGAGCCTGGCCATTTCGGCGCGGCGCGAAACCGAGCTGCTGTTTGACAGCGTGATGCGCGAGGACCGCGACATTCGCGACATCATCACAGCCAACTACACCTTTGTCGATGAGCGTCTGGCGCGGCACTATGGAATTCCCGATGTGCTAGGTAATCGTTTCCGGCGGGTGACGCTGACCGATCCCAATCGCTTTGGGATCCTGGGCGACGCCAGTGTTCTGATGCTGACGTCGGTGGCAAACCGGACTTCGCCGGTCAAGCGCGGCGTTTACGTGATGGAGGTTCTGATCGGCACGCCGCCCCCGCCGCCTCCGCCGAATGTTCCGCCGCTCAAGGAAAATTCCGACCTGCGCACCGGGCACGTCGCCAAACCGCTATCGGTACGCGAGCGCATGCAGGAGCATCGCACCAACGAGCCATGCAAATCCTGCCACGCGATGATGGACCCGATCGGCTTTTCGCTTGAAAATTTCGATCCGGTGGGCGTGTGGCGCACCAATGACAGCGGATTCAAAATCGATCCGACGGGCCAGATGTATGATGGCACGAAGCTGAACGGCCCGGTGAGCCTGCGCGAGGCGATTCTCAAGCACTCCGATTCCTATGTCACCAATTTTACGGAGAATCTGATGGCGTACGCGCTGGGCCGGATCATCGATTACCGCGATGAACCGTTCGTGCGACAAGTTGTAAAGGAAGCGGCGAAAGACGATTACCGCTTTTCCTCGATTGTTTTAGGTATTGTGAAGAGCATCCCGTTTGAGATGCGAAGGACGGACGACGCCGAGCCGCGACCGACCGACATGACGGCCGACCAAGCGGCGAATCGTTAAAACGAACTTATGGTTTTCTGGCATGTTATAGGGTTTCAGATCGTTTAAGGAGACAGGTCGATGTTGATCACCAAGAAGCACCTTTCCCGGCGTACGATGTTGCGCGGCATGGGAGTGTCACTAGCATTGCCGTTCCTGGACGCGATGGCCCCCGCCCAGACGCCGATTTCGAAAACAGCGGCCGCCCCCAAGACGCGGTTGTGCTGCATTGAAATGGTGCATGGAGCGGCGGGCAGCACCGCCGAAGGCACCGCCAAGAATTATTGGGCGCCCGCAAAGGACGGCCGCGACTTCGACTGGAGCCTCAGCCTCGAACCTCTCAAGGATTTTCGAGAGTACATCACGATTATCAGCGATACGGACCTGCATCCGGCGACGGCGTGGTCGGCCGCGGAAGAAGGCGCGGACCATTTCCGCTCGAGCGCAGTGTATCTCACCTGCGCGCATCCGAAGATGACGGAGGGCTCCGACTACCAGTGCGGCACCTCGATCGATCAGCTCTACGCGCAGCGTCACGGGCAGGATACGCCGCTGCCGTCAATCCAGCTTTGCATCGAGATGGTCGACGCCTCTGGCGCATGCGACTACGGCTACGCCTGCGTGTACGCGGACACGATCAGTTGGGCCTCGCCCACCCAGCCCCTGCCCATGACGCTTGATCCGCGCATGGCGTTTGAAAATCTGTTCGGCGAAGGCGGCACTCCCGAGGACCGGCTGGCGCGGCAGAAAGTGAATCGCAGCATCCTCGACTGGGTATCGCATGACGTGGCACGGTTGCAGCGTTCGCTTGGCCCGAGCGACCGGAGCCGGCTGGAAGCCTATCTCGAGGACGTCCGCGAAATCGAGCGGCGCATCGAGAAGATCGAAAAGTACAACGCGAGCGGCGCGACTCGCGCGCTGCCGGCGGCTCCGCTTGGGGTACCGGACGATTACGAAGAGCACGTCAACCTGATGTTTGATCTCCAGGCGCTGGCGTTCATGACGGAAACCACGCGCGTGTCGGCGTTCAAGATGTCGCGCGACGTGAGCGGTCGTGTGTGGCCAAAGAGCGGCATCAAGACGCCGTTCCATCCCTGCTCCCATCACGGGGAATCACCGGCGAAGGTCGAAGAGTTCGCGCGTCTGAACCGCTATCACGTGAGCCTGATTCCTTACTTCCTCAAGAAGCTCAAGGACACCCCGGATGGCGACGGGAATCTGCTCGATCACACGATTGTGATGTACGGTAGCCCGCTGGGCGATTCCAACGTTCACAATCACAAGCGCGTGCCGGTGTTCCTGGCGGGTAAGGGCGGCGGCATCCAGGCCGGCCAGCACATCCGCTGCAAGGAAGGCACGCCGATGGCGAATATTCATCTGACGCTGGCGCACAAGCTGGGGATGAACATCGACTCGTTTGGCGACAGCAACGGAGTCATCGCGATCTAGCGCAGGGAGGCGATTCATGTTCGGGAAAACAGTCATCAGCGGCATCTGCGTGGCGGTGCTCGCCGCCGCTGCCGGAGATTCGCGGTTGTCGGAAGCGGCGATGCGCGGCGATCGCGCGGCGGTGAAGAGTCTGCTGGCGCAAAAAGTTGATGTGGACGGGGCGCAGGGTGACGGCACCACGGCGCTGCACTGGGCCGCGTTCCGCGACGATCTGGAAACGGCGAAAATTCTGATCCAGGCGGGCGCTAACGTTCGTGTCACGACGCGCGAAGGCGGCATCACGCCGCTGATCATGGCCTGCACCAATGGAAGCGCTCCGATGATTCAATTGCTTCTCAACGCAGGAGCGGATGTCAACCAAGCCAAGACCAACGGCACTACGCCACTGATGACGGCGGCGGCGTCGGGCAGCGCGGAAGCGGTGAAGATTCTGCTCGATCATGGAGCGGATGTCAATGCCAAGGAATCGGCTCACGGCCAAACTGCGCTGATGTTTGCGGCGGCGCTGAACCGCGATGCCGTGATTCGCGTGTTGATGGCTCACAAAGCCGACCCAAGTATCGCGACCAGCGTCACCAAGGTTGTCCGGGTACGATTTGATCAGGATGGGAACATCGTTGAGGACCGACCCGGCGGGGGCCGCGGGGGCGCGGGCGCGCGCCGTGAAATGACTGCGGAGCAACAGGATAAAGCCGACGAGGCGGCCGACGCCGCCGCCGCCGCCGAGAAGATGAAAAGGGCCAACGAGCAGCAGCAGGCCGATCTGGATCTTCTCGCCAAGGCGATTAATGCAAAAGGCAGCGTGTACCTGGTGGCGAAGCCGAAGCCGCGAGCCGGCGATATCAGCTTTCGCGCTCCTCGCCGCATCGGTCCGGAGTATGCGGGTGGTATGACCGCTCTGCTTTACGCGGCGCGGGAAGGACACATGGAAGCGGTGAAGGCGCTGGTCGAATCCGGCGCCGACATCAATCAGCAGAGCGCGGATAAATTTACGCCGTTGGTTGAGGCGCTGGCGAACGGCCATCTCGATGTCGCCAAATATCTGGTGGACAAGGGAGCCGACGTGAAGCTAGCCTCGGTGAGCGGGCTTACCCCTCTCTATGCCGTTATCGATGTTCAGTGGGCGCCGCACGTGTGGTTCCCGCAGCCGAGCACGGAGCAGGAAAAGACGAACTATCTCGATCTGATGAAGGAGATTATCGAAAAAGGCGCCGACGTCAACGCCGCGATCAACGAAAAGCTCTGGTTTCGGTCTTTTACTAATGACTACACCTGGGTGGACCCGGCGGGAGCGACGCCGTTCTGGCGCGCGGCGCAGTCGAGCGATACGGCTGCGATGAAGCTGCTGGTCGAGCATGGTGCGGATCCGAAAAAGGCAACCAAATCCGGTGATACGCCGCTGCACGCCGCGGCGGGAATCGGCTGGGCGGCCAACTGGAGCGTGAATGCTCCGGAAGATCCCCTGGATGCGGTTAAAATGTGCGTCGAGCTCGGCAACGATGTAAACGCCGCCGACAATCGCGGCTACACGCCGCTGCACGGCGCGGCTTACCTTGGCAACAACGATATGGTCAACTATCTGGTCTCCAAGGGCGCGAACGTCAAAGCGGTGACCAAGGCGGGTGACACGGTAGCCGATTTAGCCAACGGGCCGAATCGATTTGGACAGCCTCATCCGGAGACGGTCGCATTGCTTGAGAAGCTTGGCTCGGCCAATTCTCACAACTGCCGGTCCGATCAGTGCGTGGTGGCCTCAAGCGCCAGCATCTATGATCGTCCGCTCACTAAGGAAGAGCAGGCCGAAAAGGATATTTTGGACGCCTTGGCCGTTGCCTCCGGGATGAAGGAAGCGAAGTTTATCCCCGATGTTCCGGCGGGCCGCTTCTTCCCGGGCGGAAAGTAGACGGCGCGCGAAAGTTCGCGTGCCGCGACGCTAGAAAAAGAGTCGGCATCCGCTTTTGCCCGCCCGCCAGAACAGGACGTTGGGAAAGCGGCGCAAAATAGAATTGCGAGCGAGTAAAATGCGGCCCTTTTTCGCATTCCGGGTAATCGCCTTCGGAGCTGTAACCTGTTGGGCGCAGCTTTATAAAAGCGACCTCCCGATTGACCACCCCGCGATTCACTATTTCCAAACCCCGGCGCAATACCTCGACGATCCCGTTACCCGGTTGATCCGGCAAATCAACGCCGGCGAAAAGAAGCTCGCCTGGCGCGACGACGGTCTCGGTTACCTCCCGAGCCTGCTCGAAAATCTGGGCATTAACACCGATTCGCAGGCGCTGCCGTTTGCGAAAGGAAGTTTTCAGGCCGCGAAAATCTCGCCGCGGAATCCACGCGCGATTTATTTCACAGACGACGCCGCTGCTGGATGGGTGCGCGGAGGCACCGGCGTGGAGCTCGCCTCGCTCGATCCCAAACAGGGAGTGGTTTTTTACGACGTGGTTCGCGGCAGCTCGGGCGAGCCGGTATTTAATCGCCCGCAAGTCTGCCTGAACTGCCATCGTGGCGCAGCAACGAATGGCGTGCCCGGCATGTTCGTCGGCTCCGTGATTCCCAGCCAGTCGGGAGAGCCGCAGCGTCTGGGCGCCATTATCACCGATCATCGGACCAAGTTCGAGGATCGCTGGGGAGGCTGGTACATCACCGCCAAAAGCGGAGAGCAACGCGACCGCGCCAATTCGATCGCCCCCGATCCGGCGGAGCCGGAAACGCTCGATAACGAAGGGAAGCAGAACCTGACGAGCCTGGCGCGTTTTTTCAACCCGGCCGGTTATCTCACGCCTTTAAGCGATATCGTCGCGCTGATGACGTTCGAGCATCAGACCCAGATGCAAAACCTCCTCACGCGACTGGGTTGGCTGGTGCGCATGGGAGCGGATGAGCCGACGCTCCGCTCGGAAGCCGAGGACGTCGCCGCCTACATGCTCTTCGCCGATGAAGAGCCACTCAAGGACCCGATCGAAGGGGTGTCCACGTTCACCAGAACGTTTCCCGAGCGCGGGCCGCGCGACCACAAGGGCCGCTCCCTGCGCGATTTCGATCTGCGCACGCGCCTGTTCCGGTATCCGCTGAGCTACGCGATTTACAGCGCGCAATTTGACGCGCTGCCGGACGCCGCGCGCGACAGGCTTTATCATCGCCTGTATGAGGTTCTGAGCGGTGAAGATCAAAGTCCAAGGTTCGCCCGGATTTCCGCGGCCGACCGGCAGGCAATTCTAGAAATTTTGCGCGACACCAAGCCGAATTTGCCCGGATATTTTCAACACAATAGCCAGGGTTTATCCCGTGCGAATTAACTGGCTGACCGACCGGTCGGTTGACATGGGTTCGCGGGTTTGTTAAAAAATACTCGGATATGAGAACGTCGATCCTCGCCGGGCTGCTGCCAGTCATGCTTGCGGCGCAGGCGCCTTACAAGCCGCCCCACGGCCCCGACGGGCATCCCAACTTCAACGGCATCTGGCAGGCGATGAACACCGCCAACTGGGATCTGGAGGATCATAACGCGCAGGCCGGATTGGTGCTCGCCCTCGGAGCCGAAGGAGCCGAACCAGGCGGTTTAAGCGTCGTTGAAGGCGGCAAGATTCCCTATCTTCCGGAGGCGCTCGAAAAACGAAAACAGAATTATCAGAACCGGCTGAAGCTCGATCCGGAGATTTATTGTTATCTGCCCGGCGTCCCGCGCGCCACCTACATGCCATATCCCTTCCAGATTTTTCAAAGCGCCAAGGGAATCGCGATCGCCTATGAGTACGATGGCGCGTTTCGAAACATCTTCTTGAAGGACCCGGGTCCTGCGCCGATCGATACCTGGATGGGCCAATCGGTGGGGCACTGGGAGGGCGATACTCTGGTGGTCGATGTCACCGGGCTCGATGAGCGAACCTGGTTTGACCGCTCGGGGAATTATCACAGCGATCAGTTGCACGTGGTGGAGCGCTACACGCTGCACAGCCCGGACGTACTCTGGTATGAGGCGACCATAGAGGATCCGAAAGTGTTTTCGCGGCCGTGGAAGATCAGCATGCCGCTGTACCGGCATGTCGAAAAGAACGCGCAGTTGATGGATTTTAAGTGCGTCGAGTTCGTGGAAGAACTGATTTACGGACAGTACAGCAAGAAACCGACGAAATAAGTAGACTCAATAGCAAGGAGAGTACAACAATGAGCAGCAAGCTTGCGGTGATGGTGGGGATCGCGGGGCTGATCGGCGCGGCGGCGCCGGCGTGGGCGCATCACGCCTTCGCGGCGGAGTTCGATGCCAAGACCCCGGTCCACCTGGAAGGCACGCTGACGAAGGTGGAGTTGATCAACCCGCATTCCTGGATCCACGTGGACGTTACCGGACCGGACGGGAAGGTGACCAACTGGATGGTTGAGGCAGGCAGCCCGAACGTTCTGTTACGCCGCGGCTTCAACAAGAACACCATCCCGATCGGGACCAAAGTGATCGTCGACGGTTACCAGTCCAAGGACGGCTCCAATCGCGCCAACGGCCGAGATATCACCTTGCCCAACGGGCAGAAGCTCTTCCTGGGGTCGCAGGGTACCGGCGCGCCGTACGACGAAAAGAAAGACGACAAGAGATAGTTTCGCGCGGAACAGCAGGTTCCGATGCGATGGCGTCGAGGTATTTTTACCGACCGGTCGGTTGACGTTCCCGGTTGTAAATTGTGATACTCCAAACAGGTATGAGGTCCCACGTGAAATTTCGCTTCCTCGCCCTGGCCCTGTTTGCATCGCTCGCCCTTCTTGCGCAGACGCAGAAAAAGGCTTCGATACCCCGAACCGAAGACGGCCATCCCGATCTTCAGGGCGTGTGGACCAATGCCACCATCACCCCGCTGGAGCGCCCGGCGAAATACAAATCGCTTACCATCAGCGACGCGGAAGCCAGGCAGTGGGAGCAGACCGAGGCACAGGACCTGAAAGCCGAAGACGGCGCTTCCGATGGCAAAATCATTCGCGCCGCGGGATCTGCTGGAACGGGCGGATATAACGCGCTGTTCCTCGATCGCGGATCGGAGCTGGCGCGCGTCGATGGAGTGAAGCGCACCTCGCTCATCATCGATCCGCCGGACGGCCACGTCCCTCCGCTCACGGAGGCGGCGAAAAAGCGCATGGGCGAGGAGATGCTGCAGTTTTTCAACTTCGACGACGTGAAGAATCGGCCGCTATCGGAGCGCTGCCTGATCGGCTTCGGCTCCACCGCGGGGCCGCCGATGCTGCCGGTGCTTTACAACAACAATTATCAGATCGTCCAGACTCCGGATACGATCATGATTCTGGTCGAAATGGTTCACGATGTGCGCGTGATTCGGATGAACCAGCAGCACGTCGCCTCCGATGTGAAAAAGTGGCTGGGAGATTCGATCGGGCGCTGGGAAGGCGACACGCTGGTTGTGGACACCACCAACTTCCGGCCGGAAGTCCGCTTCCGCGGATCGAGCGAGAATTTGCACGTTGTCGAGCGATTCCAGCGCATCGACGCGAACACGATTCTCTATCGCGCGACCATTGAGGACCCCACGACGTTCACGCGCCCCTGGACGGTGGAGTATCCGTTCCTGGCGACGGCCGGTCCGGTTTATGAATATGCCTGCCACGAAGGCAACTACGCCATGCAGGACATCATGAGCGGCGCCCGGCGCATGGAATCGCATACCGACAAAAAATAGGCGACAAGCAGTAAGCTGTTCTCTATGCGAAACATTTTGCTGGCTGTGTCGATGAGCGCCGCCCTGGCGTGCGCCGCGGACCCGACTCCGCGCTTTGGAAAATGGAAACTGAAATCGGATGCTCCCGCCCCGCAATCAAACATCATGACGTACGCGCCTTATGGTGATCACGGCATGAAGATCACGATTGATTCGGTGAATCGGGAAGGCGTCAAGTCGCAGTGGGGCTACGTAACCAATTTTGACGGCAAGGATGAGCCGATTACCGGAAATCCCGGCGCCGATTCCGGAGCCGTGCGCGAGCTCAGCCCCGCCGTGAACGAGATCATCTATAAAAAGAACGGGCGCGTGACGCAGATCCTGACAAATGTTTTGTCGCCGGATCACAATACGCTCGGCATTATCTATATGCGTCAGGACGCTCAGGGCAAAACCACCAACGTCACCTTTGCGACCTACGAGCGGATCGAGTAGCCGAGCCGGCCTACGCCGGCGCGGCCGCAATTCGGAACGAGCGCGGTAGCGGCCATCGCGCTCGATCCGGCGGCACAACCCGCCATCGCGCCGAAGCGCGGAAAATTTTCAAAAAAATGGCGGCAAGCGTGCTTTTGTACTTGCCCTCAACGGCAAATGGACGGACACTAAAAATGCAATGGCTACTGTTCTGACAAATGGCGCGACGGTCCGCGAGCCGGCCGATCGCTGGACAACCGCGGAGGCGGCCGAGTTGTACGACGTCGCCAGTTGGGGCAAGGGCTATTTTTCCGTCGGATCCAACGGGCACATCTGGGTGCATCCGAATAAGGACGCGAACCGGGCCATCGATTTGAAGCAACTGGTCGACAATCTCCAGCTTCGGGGAATTTCGCTGCCCATCCTGCTGCGCTTCGGCGAGATTTTGCAGCACCGCCTGGGCGAAATGCATCAAGCGTTTCAAAACGCGATCGCCGAGCACAATTACAAGGGCGATTACTGCTGCGTCTATCCGATCAAGGTGAATCAGCAGCGGGAAGTGGTGGAGGAGGTTTTTGAATACGGCCGCCCGTTCAAGTTCGGGCTGGAAGCCGGTTCGAAACCGGAGCTGCTGGCCGTGCTGGCCATAGCTGATAACGACACGCCGATTATCTGCAACGGATTTAAAGACGACGAGTATATCGAGATGGTGATGCTCGCCGCGAAAATCGGCCGGCGCATTATTCCCGTCGTCGAGAAATACACCGAGCTCGACCTGATCCAGAAACACGCCGGGCGCGTGGGCGTGCGGCCGGTGATCGGGCTGCGGATCAAGCTGGCGAGCCGCGGATCGGGACGCTGGAAATCGTCTGGCGGATACCGGTCGAAATTCGGCCTTACGGTGACCGAAGCTCTGCGCGCGCTTGATCAGTTAAAGGCCGCCGGAATGGAGGATTGCCTCCAGCTTCTCCACTTTCATCTGGGCAGCCAGATCACCAATATCCGGCAAATCAAAGGCGCGGTGATGGAAGCGGTTCGCGTGTACGTCGAGTTGAAGCGCGCCGGCGCGGGCTTATCCTACATGGATGTCGGCGGCGGCCTGGGAATCGATTACGACGGCTCGCAGACCGATTTTGAATCAAGCGTGAACTATACGCTGCAAGAGTACGCCAACGACGTCGTTTACCACATCCAGAGCGTGTGCGACGAAGCCGAGGTGCCGCATCCGACCATCGTGAGCGAGAGCGGCCGCGCCATCGCCGCCTATCACAGCGTGCTGGTGTTTAACGTTTTGGGCGTTACCGGGTTCGGCGACGCCGAAACCTCGCCCGATATTCCCGACGATGTCGAGCAACCGCTGATCGATTTGAAAGATACGCTGCGCGCGCTCAGCACCAAGAATCTTCTCGAAAGTTTTCACGACGCGCAGCAGGCGCTCGATTCGGCGTTGAATCTTTTCAGCCTCGGATATCTGCCGTTGCAGCAGCGAAGCTGGGCGGAAAGCATCTTTTGGGTGATCTGCCGCAAGATCCAGAAACTCGCCAAGGAGCTCGATTATTATCCGGAAGAGCTGGAGGGCCTGGACAGCCTTCTTTCCGATACCTACTTCTGCAATTTTTCGCTGTTTCAAAGCCTGCCGGATAGCTGGGCGGTGAAGCAGCTTTTTCCGATCATGCCGATCCACCGACTCGACGAAGAGCCGTTCCGGCATGGCATTTTGGGCGATATTTCCTGCGATTCCGACGGCAAAGTGGATCAATTCATCGACCGCCGCGACGTGAAAAAGACGCTTCCCCTGCATCCGTTCAACGGCGAACCATATTTTCTCGGGGCTTTTCTGGTCGGCGCTTATCAGGAGATTTTAGGCGACCTGCACAATCTTTTCGGCGACACCAACGCCGTGCACGTCAGTCTGGACGATCGTAACGCCGTGGTGCTGGACGCGGTGATTCAGGGCGATACCGTTAAGGAGGTGCTCGATTACGTGCAGTTTCAATCCAAGGCGCTGCTGGAGCAGTTCCGCAAGGACGTCGAAGCCGCGGTGCGCGAAGGCCGCATCGGCTACGAGGAATCGGGCGCGCTGCTGAAGTTTTACGAAGAAGGCCTGAACGGCTACACCTATCTGGAACAGTAGCTTGCGAACCGTCCCCTATAGTCCCGGCCTATAATCAATGTTTGATGCGCTTTTCCCTCGCGCTCATCTCTCTGGCGGCGCTTGCCGCGCCGGTTCTTCCGCCTTCAGCCGTTCCGGTAAAGTACACGGTCAATCTCTGGATCGATCCCTCGCGGCCGGTGTTTGAGGGAGAAATCCGCATCGACCTCGATCTTGGCGCGCGCTTGGCTGAGATCCCGATCGAGGCCAAGGATATTACTCCGCTTACGGCGGCGGTCGACGGCAAACCCGCCAAGGCCGAAGTTGTCGATCCGGAATTTATCGCCGTTACGGCGGATCCGCCCGCAGGTCCCGGCCGGGTTACGATCTCGGTTCGCTACCGCGGCAAGCTCGATGAAAATTCCGTCGTCGGTCCGTATCGCAAGAAGGCCGGCGGCGACTGGTATGCCTTCACGACCTTTACTCCCATCGATGCGCGCCGCGCATTTCCGTGCTTCGACGAGCCTCGATTTAAAGCTCGCTGGGACTTGACGATTCACGCGCCTGTCGGCGATAAAGCGGTGGCCAACGGGCGCGCGCTGAGCGATACTCGCGAGCCGAACGGAATGCATGCGACGCATTTCGCGCTCACCGAGCCGCTGCCGAGCGAGGTGGTCGCGTTTGCCGTCGGACCGTTCGATCTTTTCGAAGGCGCGCCCGCGGGCCATGGCACGCCGATTCGCGTGATTACTCCTCGCGGGCTGCTTGAACAGGGAAGCGCGGCCGCGCAGGCCAGCGTCGATGTGCTGCCGCGGCTTGAAGCCTACACCGGCATGCCGTATCGCTTCGGCAAGCTGGATCACCTCGCGCTGCCGGAGGGAGCCTTCGGCGCGGTGGAAAATCCCGGCCTGATTACGTACCGCCAGCGAGGACTGCTGGCCGCGCCCGGCGAGGATACGCCGGAGAAAATTCGCGCCATTCGATCCGTGGAGGCGCACGAGATGGCGCATCAGTGGTTCGGCGATCTGGTGACGCAGGCCGATTGGGATGAAGTCTGGCTCAGCGAAGGCTTTGCGACGTGGCTTTCCGCCAAGATCATGGACCAGTTTCAACCGCCCGCGCGAGCTCGCCTGGCCTCCGTCGCCGCGCGCGAGCGCATCATGGCCATGGACGATTCGCCTCGCACCCGTCCGGTCCGGGTGATCATGCATAATCGCGAAGAGATGAAGAATGTCTATAGCCAGATCGTCTATCAGAAAGGCGCCGCAATTTTATGGATGGTCGAGGAATGGCTCGGCGAGGCGAAGATGCAGGCGGGATTGCGCGATTATTTGAAGAAGCATGAATTCGCGAACGCTACTACGGCGGATCTCGAAAGTTCGCTTCGCGAGGCCGCGCGTATCGATCCGGCGCCGGTGATGGATTCCTTTCTGAATCAGACCGGAATCCCGATTTTGCAGGGCGAAATTCGCTGCGACGGCCAGCCGCGGATTGAAGTGCGGCAGACGAACGAGGCGCACAACTGGTCGATTCCCGTGTGCTGGCGCGGCGATGGAGGCTCCGGCTGTTCCGTGATCGATAAACCTCGCGCGGAGATCGCCTTGAAGTCCTGCGCGACGTGGTTTTACCTGAATTCGGGAGCGGCCGGCTATTATCGAACCGCATGGACGGCGGAGCAGGCGCCAATGCTTGAAAGCGCCTTGCCGCGACTCACCGCGGCGGAGCGTTTGCTCCTCGCCTACGATTTGCGCGCGGCCAAGGTTCCAGCGCCGGCCCTGATTTCCAAATTGTCGTCCGACCCGGAGCCGGAGATCGCCAAGGCGGCGCGCGATGAAAAGTAGCCGGGCAAACCCGTGAATCTCAGTCAACTCTTCGATCTTTCGATAAAGGCGCGCGCGGATGTCGTTGGCCTTGAATGGGCCGGACGTGAATACACCTTCGGCGAGATCGGCGCTCGCGCCGATCGTATGGCACGCGCTCTGCAAAATCGCGGGCTGGCGCAAGGCGATCGTTTATGCGTTCAGCTCGCCAACCGGATCGAGATGATCGATCTGTTTCTGGCGTGCGTCAAGCTGGGCGTGATCTTCGTTCCCGTCAACATTCTTTATCGCGAGCGCGAAATTTCTCACATCCTCTGCGATGCGGAGCCGAAGCTTTTCGTCACGGAAAAGGATCTGGCCGGGCTGGGTTCGGAAACCGGGCCGGCCGCAAATCTTCCGCATCTGGACGGCGACGCGCCGGCCGCCCTGGTCTACACTTCCGGCACCACCGGCGCGTCCAAAGGAGCCATTCTTTCGCACAATAATTTCGCGGCCAACGGCGTGAATCTCACGGCCTGCTGGCAGATCACCGATCGCGACCGGTTTTTGCTGGCGCTGCCGCTGTTTCATGTGCATGCCCTCGGCAACGGCCTGCATTGCTGGCTCATCTCCGGATGCCGCATGCGTCTGCTTGAACGCTTCGATCACGCCACGGCGATCGATCAGTTCCAACAATTCGAACCAACTTTGTTTTTTGGCGTGCCGACCATTTATGTTCGCCTGCTCGATACGCCGGTAGAGACCGCGCGCGCCATCGGAGCGAAAATGCGGCTGTTCGTTTCTGGATCGGCGCCGCTGCCCGCGCAGGTGCTCGAAGATTTTCGCGCACGCTTCGGCCACACGATTTTAGAGCGCTACGGAATGTCGGAGACGCTGATGAATATTTCGAACCCGTACGCGGGCGAGCGGCGCGCGGGAACGGTCGGGCTGCCGCTGCCCGGAATCTCCGTGCGCCTGGATGAAACAGGCGAGGTTTGGGTGAAAGGCCCCAATGTTTTTTCCGGATATTGGCAGCGCGAGGACGCCACGCGCGCCGCCTTCGAGGATGGATGGTTTAAAACCGGCGATATCGCCGAGCGAAGCGAGGATGGTTATTACACGCTTCGCGGCCGGCGCAGCGACTTGATTATCTCCGGCGGGTTTAATATTTATCCGCGGGAGATCGAGGAATTTTTGATGGAGCAGCCGGAAGTGGCCGAGGCCGCCGTGGTCGGCTCAGCGGATCGCCTGCGGGGCGAGATTCCCGTCGCCTATATCGTGCTGGCGCGCGAAGTGGGCGTGGCGGAGTTGGAAGCGCGGTGCCGGGAAAATCTTGCGTCCTTCAAAATCCCCCGCAGGTTTGAAGTGATTGAAAAACTGCCGCGCAACGCCATGGGCAAAGTGCAGAAACACCTCTTGCGGCCCAGAACCAGCCAGGGCTTCAACGGCAAATCGCCGGAAAGCGGAGACGGTTCGCACACATGATCTTCAGCTCGGACTCCGCTCGCTACAGTCCCTTTTTCGCTAGAAACGAAATCAGGTCGACCACGCGCATCGAGTAGCCCCACTCATTGTCGTACCAGGAGACGACCTTCACTAAATTCCCGTCCAGCACCTTGGTCATCTGCGCATCGACAATCGAGCTGTTCGGATTGTGCATCATGTCCGTCGACACCACCGGATCTTCCGTGTACGCGAGAATCCCTCGCATCCCGCCTTCGGCGCATTGCTTCAGCGCCGCGTTCACTTCTTCGCTGGTTGTCTGCTTGGATACCAGCGCGACCAGATCCACCACGGAAACATTCGGCGTCGGCACGCGCATGGCGTAGCCGTCGAGCTTTCCCTTCAGCTCCGGCATCACCAGGCCGATGGCTTTCGCCGCGCCGGTCGTGGTCGGGATCATGTTGATCGCCGCCGCGCGCGCCCGCCGCAAGTCCTTATGCGGAAAATCGAGCACGTTCTGATCATTGGTATAGCTGTGGATCGTGGTCATCGATCCTTTCTCGATGATGAAGGCGTCGTGCAGAACTTTTACCACCGGCGCCAGGCAGTTGGTGGTGCAGGAAGCGTTTGAAATCACGTGATGCCGGGCCGGATCGTACGCGTTCTGGTTCACGCCGAGCACGATGGTGATGTCCTCGCCCTTGGCCGGTGCGGTGATGATCACTTTTTTCACGCTTCCGCGCAGGTGCTTGGCTGCATCCTTGCCTTCCGTGAATTTCCCCGTCGACTCCACCACGATCTGCGCGCCCAGCCCCGGAAAATCGATCTCGGCCGGATCTTTGCAGGAAAAAATCCGGATCTTTCGATCGCCGACGATGATCGAATCGCCCTCCGCCTTCACGTCCTCGTGAAGCCGCCCCAGAGTCGAATCGTATTTGAGCAGGTGCGCGAGCGTTTTGGGGTCGGTCAGGTCGTTGGCCGCGACAAATTCCACTTCCGGATTGCGCAGAGCGGCCCGAAACACGTTTCTTCCAATCCGGCCGAAGCCGTTGATGCCAACTTTGATCGACATAAGTTTTAGTGTACCGCCGCGGGCGGCGCGGGCGCGTCTTTTTCGGGCGAAGGAAGTTTCGAAGGCTCGCCGACCACTCCTTGCTCATTCAGAATCACAATATCCACGCGCCGATTGCGGGCGCGGCCTTCTTCGGTGTCGTTGCTCGCCACGGGGGCGACATCGGCGTAACCGGCGATGGACATGCGCTCGCGGGGCACGCCGAAGCCGTTGAGCAGTTCCATTACCGCGATGCTGCGCGCCGCCGAGAGCTCCCAATTGCTGTGAAAGCGCGCGGTGTTGATCGGCACGGCGTCGGTGTGGCCTTCCAGCCGCACCGGATTGGGAAGCTTGGAGATGGCCGCCGCAACTTTTTTCAAAGCATCCTGGCTTTTTTCGTCCACGGTGGCTTCGCCAGAGGGAAACAGGGCCGCCTGATTGAAGCTGACCACCAGGCCGCGCGGCTCCATGCTAATGCGGATGCGCCCGCTCTCGATTTCCTTCCTCAGCTCCTCGGAAAGAACTTTGAGCGACGGCAGCAATTCCGCCACTTTGGGATCTTTTTTTTCCGGCGCCTTTTGCGCGCCGCCGGGGCCGCGCATCATCGCATTGCCCTTGCCGACATCGTTGACTGTGCCGCCCCACAGTATTTGCAGCACGGCTTTCAGCTTTTCTCCCTCCAGCGCCTTCTTCACCGATTCGGAAACCTCCGCCGCGCGGCCTTTATCGGCTTGAGAGCTGGCGAACATCACCACGAAAAACGCAAACAGCAGCGTGATGAAATCGGCGTAGGAGATGAGCCATCGCTCATGATTTTCATGCGCCGGAGTTTTCTTTTTGCGGCCCATCGCTACGCCTTCACCGGGTCCGGCTTTTCCCTGGCGGCTCCCGCTTTTTCTTTCACGGCGGCCGGCTTCTTCGCCGGTTCGGGCGGAGCGAAGGCTTCGAGCTTCATGCGAATCAGTTTCGGGTTCAATCCCTCGACGATTCCGGAGACGGCTTCGATAATCAGCTCCTTGCGATGCATCTCCTGCGTGAAACGCGCTTTGATTTTGCTGGCCGCCGGCAGAAACAGCAGGTTCGCCGTGCCGACGCCGTAGACCGTGGCCACGAACGCTACCGCGATTCCATGGCCGACCTCCTCGATGTTCGCCAGGTTTTTCATCACCTGAATCAAGCCGAGCACCGCGCCGATGATGCCCACCGTCGGCGCATAACCGCCCGCGCTTTCAAATACTTTGGCTTCAGCTTCGAGGTGCTGCTCCTCGATCTCCATTTCCAGCTCCAGCATTTTGCGCAATTCCTGCAAATCGGTTCCATCCACCGCCAGATTCAGCGCTTTTTTCAGGAACGGATCCTGAATCTGCTCGGCTTCGTGTTCAAGCGAAACCAGCCCGTTTTTACGAGCCTTGGTCGCGTAGCCGATCACCAGCTCCAGCATTTCGTTCATCGGCTTGTTATTGTCGCGAAACACGCCCGCGAACCGCTTTGCCGCGCCGATCACGATGGGCAGCGGCGTCGAGATCATCACCGCGCCGATGGTGCCGCCGAGCACGATCATCGCGGCGGTGAACTGCGCGACATCCTTCAGCCTGCCGCCTTCGATCAGCAAGCCCCCGAGAATCCCGCCCAAGGCGAGCGCCAGGCCGCCAATCGAGGCGATATCGATCCCGGCGCCCGCCTTCGGTTTCGGGTTTTCGGCCTTCGGCGGCTTGGCTGTGTCCGCCTTGATTTCCTCTGCCATCTACTCTCGCGTCTCCGGCGCGGGGTGCTGGATCGAGCGGCGGTATTCGATCACCTTGCGGATAATCTCCTGCGTCGATTCGAGCACCATGAATTTTTGGCCGTTGATCAAGCTGATTACCGTGTCCGGCGTCGTTTCGATATGTTCGATCAAGTCCGCGTTCAAAAGCAGGGGGACATGATTAATGCGTGTAAGTTGAATCATCGCGGACCGCTCCCGTCGGGGGAGATCCCCAAAGCTGCCTTATCGGCGCGCGCGGCCTTAATTTGAGAGAAAACCGGAGCGAGAAGGCGGATGTGCCTATTTCAACATCTCGGCCAGCGATTGCAGTTCCTTGCGCACGGTTTCAAGAATGGAGGCGGAGTCGTCAAACAGCGCCGTCTGGGCCTTGGCGCGGGTGGGTTTGGCGGGCCGAACGGCTTCCGTTTTCCCGCGCGATTCGAGCATTTTACGCGCACCCTCGATGGTGTATCGCTTTTCGTAGAGCAGGCGCTTGATTTCGAGCACCAACTCCACGTCCTTTCGCCGATAAAGACGGTGGCCCGTGCCCGATTTTCGGGGGCCGAGCGAGGGAAACTCGGTTTCCCAGAATCGCAGCACATACGGTTTGATGCCGGCCAGGCGCGCGACTTCCCCAATGCGGAAATAAAGCTTATCGGGGATTTCGAGCGTCGGAAGGGTCCCCTTGGGGCCGCCCTTTGAGCCCGGCGCGTTTCGAGGCGCGCTCATGACGTACCCTTATGATAATGTCTCCGCT
>Ga0070738_10002702_pt1 | contig 25910 bp, 17 predicted proteins | sample Coa_R2_2_FD_66446 | JGI IMG/M metagenome (GOLD analysis project Ga0070738, IMG submission 66446) | Surface soil microbial communities from Centralia Pennsylvania, which are recovering from an underground coalmine fire - Coalmine... | ecosystem: Environmental > Terrestrial > Soil > Unclassified ...
GGCGGGGAAGGCGCTTCACTATCGTGCTTTCGATGTTTTCTTCTGCCGTGACCATGCTCGCACTCTCGCAGGCGAAGGCGTTGCCGCTGGTCGTGGGCCTCGCCGCTCTGGCTGGCCTCTGCGCCGCTCTGTATCGTCCGGCGGCCAGCGCATTGCTGACTGATTTAGTCCCGCAAGAACAGCGCGTGCCGGCGTTTGCCTGGTACCGGTTTGCGCTCAATGTCGGCTTTGCTGCTGGCCCACTCGTGGCCGGGTTCTTTGCGAGCCACTCCTTCTTCCTGTTGATCTTCCTGGCTGACGCACTTTCGTCCATCGTTTTCGGCTTGCTGGCCCTGTTTGCTCTGCCCAAGGGCGCGGGCGTTGCTCTAGCGGGAAAAAAGTCGGGCGAAGGCGGATTTGTGCAGGCGCAGCGTGGTGATGCTCGCTTTCTGCTCTTTCTGCTCGGCTCTCTGGCGGTGGCCGCGGTCTATTTTCAGCATGAATCCACCCTTGCTCTGCAGGTTCATGCGTTGGGTCTTTCCAATGCCGTCTATGGCGCTCTGCTTTCGATCAATGGCGTCGTGGTGATTGTGTGTGAGCTACCCATCAGTCACGTGACCAGGAAATGCCCGCTTTTGCCACTCATCGCGATTGGATGGCTGCTCACGGCCCTGGGGTTCGGGCTGGTCGCGTTTGCGTCCACCATTCTGCTCCTGGCGTTCACGGTCGTTCTCTGGACCGTTGGTGAGATCCTGCATCACCCCGCCTCTGCCGCCTACGTTGCTGACCTTGCACCAGCGCACCTGCGCGGTCGCTACCAGGGTGCCTGGGATCTGACCTGGAGTATTGCGCAGACGATAGGGCCGCCTCTCGGCGCCCTGGCGTTTTCTTGGGACGCGCCCAGATTCTGGCTGCTGTGTGGTTTTCTGGCGAGTGTCGCTGCGCTGCCCCTTCTGTTGGGGAAAGAGCAGAGCGAGGCGTCCAATCAGGCAGAATGTTCCAGCGAAGAGACCACCCCTCTTCGGGAGTCGGGTCTTATCTCGTTCCCCTCAAGAGGGCGATCTTGCCTACGCGGGAGACGCTCGCGCGCTCTGCTGGCCTACCTGGGCCTCTTTCCCCAGGACGCAGGCATGGACATCCGTGCTCTCCAGCGGGCAACGGGGTGGTCCTACAGCCAGGTGCTTCATCTGGTACACGCCCTGGAAAAGCAGGGCTATATTATCCAGGCGGCAGGATCGCGCCGGCGCTATCGTTTGCACCCGGCGTGCCGTCCGGCGGGTGCCCTGCTCCAGTCGGCGTAGGAAGGCGCTGCTGATCCTCCCACACGTAGCCTTCCTTTCAACACGGGAGCGCGCACCTCTCTGCGGCCTCTGGCACACAAGAAAAGCGGGGAGCCGCCTGTGTGTGCGGTGCTCCCCGTCTCTTCCGTCCGGGTCCATGTCATGCAGCGTTGATCATTGCTGCCCTGGTGTGGCTGTATTGATGGGGACTGCGGCCAGGAGTTGGAGTTGACCATGTATCCAGGTCACTCCCCCCTGCGCCTGGCCGGTCGTTGGATCTTGCTGCCCAACGTAGGCCGTGTTCGTGTTGGTGACCATATCATTCAACAACGACAGGGCCTTCGTCTGTTGCAGCTCCGTGTTGCTCATTTTGACGAGTTGGATCGCGTCCTGGCGGATGTGCTGCATCAAGACCGTAACGGCCTGCACCTCCTTGTCCACTTTCGTCGCGATCTGCTGCTGGGAAGTGGTATGCCCCGGAGCGTTGACCAGGCCAGTCAAGTGCAGGCTGATATGGGAAAGATAACTGGGGAGAGCCTGGTTGGGGTCCACCTCAAGGATGCCGACGCGCCCTGCCTTCGGATCGACCAGGATCGGTGTACCGGCGGGGGTATCGTGTCCGACGTAGGCTGTGCCATCGAGGTAGTCGAGGACACGAATCACCTGCCGGCGCAGCAGGTCCGTATTGTTCCCTGACGCCCAGTCATCCCTCGCCGCGCTCGACCACTCCAGGAGCTTCCCGGTATTGCGGTAGAGCCAGAGGTCAAGGCCACCGGAGAGGCCGATCTGTTGCAGTTCAGGGTCTTTTGCCAGCAAGTGTCGCAGGTGTGAGAGCAGGCTATAATGGTTCTCATCCCCTGGTGTGGGCGTGCTGGGAATCTCTCCGAGGTAGCGCCAGGTTGTCGAGTCGAGAGCGGGCGTGATCGGGCGATTGGCAGCGTCTTCCTCGGTCACCAGAAAACGGCTGTACTGAGCGAGAAGATCCGTGTGATTGGGGCTGGTATAGGTCAAATGGGCCGCGTCCCCTCTCACCGAGAGCGTGCCCAGGAGAACCGGCTGTGTCTGATCGTCTGTCTTATCAGGCAGAAGCCAGGCGTAATCCGCCTTGCCCGCTGGCACTGCTCTCAGGTGGTGCAGGTCGATTGTGATCACATCGTTGAGTCCCTGGGTGCCAAGCGGGTCCAGTTGGCCGCTATTACTAAAGTAGATCGTCCCGACCGAGGTAGCGGCGAGGGGCGGATGCGGTGAACCCGTGAGCGTGGTTGGCGGGGCTGCCAGGAGCAACGGCAGCAGTACCACGACCAGCACGAGCACGATCACCCCGACGAGAGCGATCAAAGCCAGCTTTTTTCCCTGAAGGCCAGCAGCGCGCCGTGGCGGTGCCGCAGTCTGCATGTTGATTGAATGGTTCGGCAGGATCGTTTCCGGCAGCGGTGTCTCACCATAGGTGAACCAGTTTTCTGGGCCAATAGGACCGCTCATACTGCCATTCCCTTGTTCCTGGTCCTGGATGATGTACGGGGGCTGAGGAAATCCTGCTGTCCCCGCGTATGTGTTGACTGGAGGAAGGTCTCCGGTCTGCCTGGATCTCGCCACAAATTCCGACGATTCGTCCTGCGAAAAAGTCCTCCGAAGCGAAGCCCCAGCCGTAATAGCCTTTTCCAGAGATGAAAAGAACGTGATCCCATACTGATAAGCAAAACGGGCGAGCGCATTCATGCGACTGCTCGGCACAACGATACCCACAATGGGTGGCGCTTGTATCCCTTTGAGCTGCGCGAAGTGCTCAACACGACTCAGGGCAGGGCCTTGCTCTGGGAGGACGAGAATCACCGGGTGCTGTTGTTGGCTGATTCCTGCCAGGACGGTCTCGAACGAATCCCCTGGCTCGACCTGGAGCAGGATCAATTCCCCTGGTGCAATGGTGGTCGAAACCCTCGTCATGTCCTGCTGTGCGCTCTCAGCCAGAAGAGCATGCACGTCGTCTACTTGCATACACACACTCTCTCTTTCTTTTCTACAATGCTGCTGTACCTCATCTATGGAAAACTTAGCTCACATGGGTGGCCTCCGACTGATTCGCAGGCGCACTTTTCGCGTCAGAGGGCATCCGTGCGAGTGTCTTGCGACATGCATTGACAATCTGTTGAAGCAAGAGGGAGCGCTCTTTTGCTGGCGCATAGCGCACGAAGAAATGATCACCGGGAAACTGGTGCAGCCGGAAGGTGCTGCTGGTGTGCGCTTGCCATGCCGCAAGTTCGGGCAGACTCACCAGCGCATCCTGCTCTCCTCCGCAGGCTGTGATTGGGCAGTCCAGCGCAACGTCAGGAATATATGCATAGGTGGCTCCCAGCAGCGCGTCGGCACGCAGCTTGGGGAGGATGACCGGCAGGAGGCGCGAATCGGCCAGGATGTACTCAGGGGTTCCCCCCAGAGCGCGTACTTGCTCGATCACCTCCGCATCGTGGAAGTGTTCTGCGCCTTCCAGCGGGTGTGGGCCGGGCAGGTGAGGGGCGCGACAGGCGGCAATGCAGAGCGCCGCCGGGGACAGCTTATGCAGTGCAGAGAGTGCCCGCGCCAGTTCAAAGGCGATCAGTCCCCCCAGGCTGGCGCCGAAGAAAGCAAACGGCCGATCCAGCCAGGGATAGAGCGGGGAGCTGGAGAGGATCGAGGGGACAAGTGTGTCGATCAGCGCTGGCATCGAGGTAAACAGGGGGCGCTCACGTACACGATGAGCACGACCGGGAAGTTGTATCGGGCAAATTTCAATGCGATCACGCACTACCTCCGGTAAGAGGTCCGGCCAGGTGTGAAAAAGGGTATGGTCGCCGCCGCCATAGGGGAGGCAGAAAAGACGTAGCGAGGGCTGCGCGAGGCGCCGTGGGCAGCGCACCCACTGCGCAGGGTCCAGAGAAATCATGCGTACACCTCCTCGGAATGGCTGGGTATGGCAGTTTCATCGCCCTCCGTGGCGAGTGGGAGGTTCTCGATGAGGACCTTGAGCAGCTCGCCCAGGACCGGATGATCGAAAATGACCAATGGATCGAGATCGACCTGGTAGTGCTGGTGGATGGCCGAAAGAAGAGCTGCGACGCACAGCGAATCGCCTCCGGCATCGAAGAAGTCCGTTTGACTATTTACTAGGCGCACATCCAGATCGAGGATCGACGCGAAAAGCTGCTGCATCTGCTCTTCTACCTCATTATGCAGGAGCCTCGGCGCTGAAACTGGAGGCTGCATGGTCTGTTGGTGGCTTTCCACTCCCGCGTTCTCGAAAGCCGCTTGATCGGACTGCATTACAGATGGCCTGGGAGCGTCCTGTGGGAGGGTCAGGAGAGGACATGGAATTGTCTCAATCTCCTGTTGGGAAGCGTTCCCAGCGGTCACGACGATCATGCGCGGTTCGGCCTCGATGCGCACGGAGAGTTGCTGTATTCTGGTCAGGTCAAGAGAAAGGACCGCTGTGGAGCCATCAGGTGCGAGATCAAGTGTATAGGCTTTCTGTGGCTGCGTAGCGTTCATGAGGCCCTCTTCCCTCTCGCTGCTCACGGTCCTGGCTCGGCTTTGAGGATCGTCCTGTGAACGTGCTGTGAGATGGAGCGGGAGCTGGCGAAGCAGACGTAGTGCGCCCTGGCTTTCCCAGCAGAGATCCTGCTCTGGTATGCTGAGTTGAAACGCAGGGAAACGCCGGAGGAAGGTCGTGGTGGCGATCTGCACTAGACGCAGTGTGTAATGTTCCCCCAGGCAAGCGTGCTGCCCCTGTCCAAATGAGAGAGGTGGTTTGCTCTGGTCCCGATCAAGTTTGCATGCATCCGGCTGCGAGTACACAAGGCTGTCACGATTGGCCGCAGCCAGCAAGATCAGGACGGTCTGCCCCCGCCGGATGCGTTTTTTGCTCACCACTACGTCTTGCAGTGCCTGACGGGCAAGATATTGCTGTGGACCGGAGAGCCGCGCGACTTCCTTGAGGAACGGTCCCCATAGCTCTTGTTTCTGCTCAAGCATTCCCCGCAGGTCCGGCTCGCGCCAGAGCCACAGCAACGACATTGCGACCAGGTGCGCCACTGTGCGGTAGCCGGCAGCGAGCATCCCCAGGATATTGGCGGCAACGGTGGCGACAGAGAGTGCTTCCTGCTCTGCCGACAGCGTTGAGCCTCGGCTCCCAACCAGGACCTGCAGCATGTGGCTGATCAGGTCATTTTGAGGATGCAGCCTCCGGGCGTTCACCAGGTGGGTGAAATACTGCATGGCCTCTTCCAGCCATCCAGCAAGTTGCTCTGCCTCAGCATTCGAGACGCCTGCCCAACCAGAGAGAGCGGCTTGATAGGCGGCGCTCCAGCGCGTGAGGTACGCGAGAGAGTCGGACGGCAATGTCAAGAAGCGCGCGCTACAAGCCAACGAGAGAGGCTCGGCAAAGTCGGCAATGATATCGACGCTGGCGTTGCGGGGAGCGCGAAACAACGGGGCCAGATGTTCATCGGTCAGGTGCTGGAGAGCAGTCTCCCGCAGATCAGCCATCTGTGGGGTACAATGCGGCTGCACCGCCATACGGACCTGGCGGTGCAGCGGGCCATCCAGGAAAGGCAGTTGGAGCTTGAGCACTTGCTGAAGGGCGAGTTGTCGCAAAGGCGTCAGGCTCCTGGTTCCTGCCTGCGGGTGAACCAGCTTAACGCCAAAGCGCTCCCGCGTATCGCCCAGAATAGTCTCGGCCTCTTTATATCCTGTACAAATCCAGAGTTGCTCTTGTTGATCAAAAATCAGCGGCCCCAAGCTCCGAAGGGCGGCGTACCACGGAAACGGGTCGGCCACGACCGCTGGATCGCCGAACTGGCGGAGGCTTGCGCGCGCAGTATGTCGTGCAGATGCCATCATACATAGACTCCCCGGTGCTCGTGATGAACGGCAGACGAGCACTCCCTCACATAGGAGAAGGGGCGGCAGAAGAGGTCCAGCTATACACGCTCTCCAGGCTGCGGTCACATGACCTGCACCGCCCACCATCTCGTTTGTTCGGAAACGCACAATGCTCCGGGGGCTCGTGTCTCGCAGGTGCGCGGGGACCGCGTGGGAAGACGCGAGGCGTGCCATCTCCCCTCTCCACTGTCCCGATCCGCGCGAGGGTCGGGAGACGTGCGTAGAAGCCCGTTTTGTCATCACAAGCGACCTTCTCACTGTAGCACAGGCGTTCCTACCTTGTCAATGAACATGATGCGCAATGAAACAGGATTGCGCGTCAGTGCGGTGCAATGTAGCTGCTGACCGCACGAGGCATCATCGCCTCTTTCGCTCAGGAAGGGGGACCGCGCGGATGGCGATCAGTGGGGGTCGCGGGCATATCCATCCACAGAGCGACGTTGGTTGGGGACACGACGGCTATCATACCGATACCTCCTCCTGTTGCCTGAGATGCCTCACATCGTTGGCTTGCCGCTTCATCACAACAGCCGCCAGCCGGAACAGGATGGGATGATCAAACACATCATCAGGACTGATGCGAACGTGCAATCGCTCTTCAATCGCAGCAAGCAGGGCATAGAGCGCCTGAGTGTCCCCGCCACTCTCGAAGAAGTGCGATATCCCCTTGATCTGCTCTGTAGGCCGTCCGAGTACCTGGGCGAAGATCTGCATCAGAACCAACTCCACAAATACCTGTGGCGAGGCATTCTGCAGGGGTTCGGTCGAAGGGCCGAGCCGACTGGAACGTGTTTCCATCGGCGTCTGCGTGGAACCGGGCTGTACAATAACTGGGGATGACGGAGCGGAGGCGGGTAGCTGGGCGAATCCGAAGCGGGGAAGCCACCAGTTCAGTCGCCCCATGATCTGCATGGTCGCCGGGACGAGTAACGAGCGGATGACCGTGGCATCGACTAGGACGGAAGCGGTAATCCCAAAGCCAAGCTCCTTTGTCACAATCAGCGAAGTGAGCAAAAACGAGCTGGAGACGATGACGAACAGGAGCGCGGCGCTGGTGATGACGCCTCCCGTTTTTTCCAGCCCCAGAGCCACTGCCTGGCGATTGTCCTGCGTTCTCTTCCACTCCTCGCGGATGCGCGTGAGCAGAAAGACCTCGTAGTCCATCGAAAGTCCGAACAAAATGCAGAACAGTAGGATGGGAATAAACCGGTCGATGAACCCGTCGGCGCTGAACCCCAGAAACTCTTGGAAGTGCCCCTCTTGGAACACAAACACGAGGGCGCCATACGCTGCCGCGACCGAGAGCACGTTCATCACAATGGCTTTCAGCGGTAGGAGCAGCGAGCGGAAGGTGAGCAAGAGCTGCGCATAGGTCGCGAGCAGGATGAAAATGAATGCCCGACTGAAGTTCCTGTAGAGCGTCCGGTTGAAATCCAGATCGACAACGCGCGCGCCTCCAACCAGTGTCACCAGACCCTGCTTCCTGTCAGGAGGGATGGTGCGCAAGCGGTCAATGAGCGCCTGGTCCGCGCTACTTCCGGCGACTGTGTTCGCCCGCACGATGATCAGCGTGGTGTTGCCTGCGGTGGTAGATGCCACCAGCGAGCGAAGCGGCTGGATGCGCTGGTAAGCACCTGTGTGATAGAGGGACAGGAGTTGTTGCTGTGAGAGCGCAGGCCCGCCAGCAGGAAGCCGCGTAAGGCTGGTGACTGCAGTGACATGGGCCTGGCTACCAATCCAGCGTGTGAGCGCGTCGATGTGGCGCAGGTTCTGCTCACTCAGCGGGGAGGCGCCATCTTGCGTCTGGACGATGACGTAGACCGGGTTTTCGTCCAGATCGGGGAACTGCACCTGCAGAAGGGCGAGACCCTGCCGCGCTTCTGACCCCTGCGGAAGGGCTGTGGCGCCTGGCAGCCCTGGATTGAGGGAGAGTGCCGGCCAGCCCAGGACGACGAGCAGGACTGCCACCAGGGCGATAATGAGAAATGGCTTGCGCATGACTAGGAGCGCCAGGCTTCGCCAGAAGCTGGACCGTTGCCCCACTGTGCTGCTCTCCACACGCCGTGCGGCCAGACGAGCAACCCCAGGGACGCGCAGGGCGTTCACCCGTGGCCCCAGGATACTCAGGAGCGCCGGAAGTAAGGTGAGCGCCGAAAGGTTCGCGGAAAGAGCCACAGCAATGCCTCCTACCGCAAAGCCCGTCATGACGGGGAGGCCGATGAAGAACAGACCGGCAAACCCGATGATGACCGTCGCTCCGCTGAAGAGGATTGCCTCGCCCGCTGTCGCGATGGTCGTCGCCACCGCCTCGTGTGTCGCTTTCCCGCCGGCCAGCTCCTCGCGGAAGCGGCGCAGGAGAATGAGACTGTAGTCGATAGCGAGGCCAAGTCCGATAATGCTCGCGACGCTCTGCTCGAAAATGTTGGACGGAACGTGCAGCGCTACCAGGTAGATGATGGCGAGGGATGCAGGCACTGCGACCGCCGCCAGGATCAGGGGAAGAGCGCCAGCGACAATCGTTCCAAAGACCAGCAGCAGCACCAGCAGTGTCACGGGCAGAGCTATCAGCTCCGCCTGCTGAGTGTCGGCCTCCGTGTCGAACTGGATCTCGGAGGCTGTGGCAGCCTCTCCTGTAAGAAAGACTTGCGCGGGACCGGAAGCGGCCGTCGGTAGAAGCCTGCGCAGGTCGGGTATGCGACTTGCCACCAGGTCTTTGTCCTGATCAAAGTCGAGAGCGACAAACATGCTGTGGCTATCTCGCCCCGGACCGCTCAACGTTACCTGGGTGACATGGGGAAATGTCTTCGCGCGGGCGACGAAGCCGTTCACTTCTCGTTGGTAGGCCGGGTCAGAGACGCGCGCGGTCTTCGCCTGAAACACGACCAGAACCTGTGTGACTGGCCGGTGGAGCGTTGAGGTGAGAATCTGGTCAACACGATGGGACTCGCTCTGTTGGGCGAAATAGCCGCTATTCTGTAGCACCGATGGGACAGCGCGAGCGAAAGGAAGGGCTGCACAGAGAACGACTAGCCAGAGGGCGACCGTCGCCCAGCGGAAGCGGTAGATTAGGCGCCCATACGCCAGGAAGAGCGTCGAGTGTATGATATGGCGCGTGGCCGTGCGGGATGTCCGCGATCCGGGAGCAGTTACACCGCGATTTTCGCGGGAGGAAACGAGGACCTCTTGCACACCGGTCCCCTGCGCTGGTAGCTTATGCGTGCGGAGAGCCGGAGCTGGAGAGATCTGATCTCGGCCAACCTGCGCACGGGATGTGGGTATGACAAACGTCTTTTGCCCGTACAGCTTTTGTTGGACCGAGCTATTCTGCGTGGGAGATGTTTGTCTGAGCGCGCGGTCGAAGAAGTCGAGTATTCTGCTAGTGTAAGCCCTGCTGTCAGTAAAATAGCCTTTGATGTGCTCGGTATCCGGGATGAGCCAGAGTTCCTTCGGAGCGTTCGCGGCCTGGTACAGGCGCTTTGCATCATCAGGGTGAACAATCTCATCTTTCTCGCCGTGGATCAGCAGGATCGGTCGAGGAGCGATCCGCCCGATATCGCGTACCGGCTCGACCTGGTGGAAGTGATAGCCGGCGCGCAACCATAGGAGGTGATCAGTAACCCAGCGGAGCAAGCTGATCGTCCAGGCGGGGAGAAGGGACGAGAAACGTAGTGTGTGGTGAACCGCGAGTTCGACGGCGCTCCAATGAGTAGCAAAGGCACTGTCGGCGACGAGTGCCTCGATTTCTGGCGTTTGGGCGCAGCCCATGATGGAGACCGCAGCCCCCATCGAATAGCCCAGCGCACCCAGGCGTGTGTGGGGAGCGCGCTGTCTGGCATAGGCGACCGCTCCCAGGAAGTCGTTTATTTCTCGATATCCCAGGGTGACTGGGGTTCCGACAATAGCTCCATGCCCATAGTACTCGAAGGCAAGCACAGTATGTCCAGCCTGCCAGAGATGCTTGCACATACCAAGCACGTCGGTAAGCGTTCGGCGGTAGCCAGGGCACACAAGGATGGTGGTCGAAGCGTTCGGGTAGGGGATATACAGCCCGCGAACCTGGTGGTTGCCTTCTCGTGGAGAGAACTGCACTTCTTCTGCCGGCAGGCCAAGGACAAAAGAGTTCAACGGAATAAAATAGTCACGTTTCTTTGGACGTGTCAGCGTGGAGACAATAGCGCAGGCAACGCCCAGGTAGAGTGCTGCACCTATGAAGATGGTGATCAGGATACCCATGAAGAAGAAACGAACTAAGAGGGTGCCTGACGTGGAGAGACTCAGGGCAGGAGAGTGCAGCAACGAAGCCAGGAGACCCCCCTCGTCTTTTGCCTGGTATGGGGAGGAAAGATACAGGAAGCTTCCCAACAAGCCGAGCGTTACGAAAGCAGGCACGGCCACAAACATGAACCGCCTCTTGCGTGAACGAGGCGCAGAGGCTGTTTGCATTGGGTTTCCTCGCTTCTCAGGCAATGGCTGTGCTGCCATCTGCAAAACAGGTGCGGGCAATGGCGTAGGCATATTCTGGAGGCTCGCGCCGCTCGTTCCCAGCAGGCAACGGGGAACGAGCCAGACGCCTTCCGCCGCCAATGCACACAACGGGGCCATGCCATAGATAAGCGATTGCAGCAAGAGCAGCGCTATGGGCAAGGTGTTTGCGTGCCTCATGGTACTCACAAAGATCGCACTTCCCAGAAACAAGGCGGAGAGGGACGCCTCCTGAGCAGTGATCCGCAAGGCTCGTCGCCACTTCTGGCTCTGGCGGACCTTTGGTGTTCGCAGGAACACCCCTTTCGTGCGAACAAGTGCAGAAAGACAAGCCCGGCAGATGACCCAGGACAGCGCGTAAAAGAAGAGGAACGCCCCCGTTGCTTGTGCTAGCTTACACCCGGTCGCTTCACGCAGTCCCCACACGGTCCGAATACCATTGGTCAGCAGCAAGAGCACCGGGATGAAAAAGGCCAGTTGCAGCGAGGGGATGAAGAGGTGCCATCCCAGCGCGGGCAAGCCTACAGCGGCAACGAGCAACAGGGCGGAGAAAAAAGAAACTGCCTCGATCAGATATTGGAAGCCCAGGCCCAGGTAACAGAGCCGTTGTCTAAGCGTCAAGTGATACCGTTCCGGTGAAGAGAGGCCCAGTAATGGTCGCCAGTGCTTCTTGAGCAACTGAACGGTACCAAAGGCCCAGCGAAAGCGTTGCTTCTTCAGTGCGTCGAACTCGAAGGGCATGAGTCCGGCCCCATAGCTGCGGTGGTCATAGACGCCCCGCCAGCCCTTTCCAAGCAAGCGGATCGAGAGTTCGGCATCTTCGGTCACGCTGGCCTCATCCCAGAGTCCCACCTGTTCCAGGCAAGAGCGACGCACCAGCCCCATCGTGCCTGCGAAAATGATGCTGTTGCTTTCGCGCCGACTGGTCATGTAGGTCGCGAAGAAGGTTTCGTACATGAAGTTTAACCCCTCGAAATAGGGGCTTCCCTGCCACTCTCGATAGTGTTGAGGTGTTTGGACGAAGGCCACTTGTGGATCAGCAAAGTGCCGCGACGTGGCGCGAAGGAAATCGGGATTGACCAGGTAATCGGCGTCTACCACCGCGATCAGTTCAACCCAGTCTGGTAGGCGGCGGGTTCCCTCATTGAGCGCGCCCGCTTTAAAGCCCGGCCAATTCTCCAGGTGAAGAAACTGTATGCGTTTGCTGTACTGCTGGCAGAGTCGCTCAATAGGCTTCCAGGTGGCCGGATCAGGGGTATTGTTATCGATCACCTGGATCATCCAGGGGCCAGGATACTGCTGCCGCAGCAACTGTTTGATGACACGGGCTAATAGCTCTGGTGGTTCGTTGTGAGCAGGCACTTGAAAACAGCAGCCGGGCCAACGAGGAGGTTCTGGAGCGGTCAGCATGCGATCTCGCTCAGGGAAGCTTTGCCTGCCAAGCACATTGAGGAGATCAAAGGTAAAAGGGAAAGTGACAGCAACGGAGATGGCCTGTGCCCCCCAGACGATCCCACCGAGAACAAAGGAGATCCCTGACGATTGGAGGACCGTCCACCCCAGGGAGAACAGGTAGGCCGCCGCATTTTGCACGATGCACGCTCCATAGATGCAGGCCCACGCTTTCCAGACACTGCTTCTCCCAAAGAGAAAGGCCAGTCCAGGCAGAAGGAGAACCGCTCCAAGCAACCAGCGCTGATGGAAGTACCAAGAGGCGATGCCTCCAGCCAAAGCCACCAGTGCGAGGAGCAGGATGCCGTTCACGCGCGACTGACGAACGAAGCGCGGCATTGCGCCGAGCATCGTCATTGTGGTAGCGAGGGTTGCAGTCAACAGGAACTGCTCGATCAAAGAATGCACTTGCATAGGAAAGTCCTCTTTTATACCCCCCCCAAAAAGGGGCAACGTGTTCCCATGATCTGTCCGTTGTCCCGATTCAGACCAACGGAGATGCGTGTAGATGCATGTTCGGCACATGGATGTTGGAGCTATACCGTGCGTTTCACCCGACAAGCGTACAAACGTGAGCACAACAGGTGTGTGGGCACTGCTTTATGCTGGTTGAACGATATCCGGCAGAGCGCCGCCTGGCTGATCCAGAGCGTAGTTTGAAACGAGCCAGCCCGTCCCGCCCATTGGGGCATCGACCCCCTGGTTAGCAGGGGGAACGCGCAGCAGCAGCACCACCATATGATGCACACGAGGCTGGCCGGTCGCAGGGTCAACCTCCATGCCTTCAACGGTGTGGTTGGCATTCTGCGGATCGAGCTTTGATTGCCAGAGCGTGAAGGCAACATCGACCCAGGCGAACTGTTGTTGCCCGCGGACCTGAAAGGCGATCAGATGTGGCTGTGCATTGACTACAGACTGGATCAGATGCGAAGTCGCGACCGAATCGTAGAGTTGGTTATTGGCGACCCGCACATCGTTTTCCTGGAAACGCTCGCGGGCTGCGGGTGTCAGGATAAAGGTCGCCGCCGTCATCGTTCCACTATGCTGTGCCCTGGTGCCAATATTCCGATAATCCAGGCTCATCTCGCGGTCGGTGAACGTCGCCGCTGTGCGTTCGGCGAACATGGCGTCGCCGAGCGTTAAGCCCGCGTTGGTCCAGCCAGCAGGAAGTGATGCCGGAACCCAGTTCCCCGCCGTCGTTGTTGGCGTAGGGGATGGCACCTTCGGCGTGGGCTTGGGGTTGGGTGTGGGCCGGACCGTGGGCACGGCGTGGGTGCCTGATGGACCATTTTGATTGGGAGAAGTTGTGGTGAGCGGTGGACTTGCCTGGGCAAACATGGAGAAGCCGAGGAAGCCGAGTGCCAGCACAATCACGAGGCTGATCAACCCGATCTTCATCCACGTTCGGCGGCGTGAATCTGCCGGCTGCGGCGCGGCACTCGTCGGTTGTGGAGGCTGCGCCCCTGTTCCTCCATTTGCACCTGGCGCGTAGGCCGCGCCTCCCCGCAAGACAGCAACTGGCTCTGAAAGTTGAAAGGGAACCGCAAATCCCGCGCTCCAGCCAGCTTGTCCGTCGTCCAGGAAAGGTGGAAGATCTTCCTGGACGAAGAAGGGATTCTGCTCATCAATGGAATCACCGGCCACCTCTGGCTGCTGGCTCGACGCCTGCGGCGGGGGTGTGACAGGCGGCATGCTGGCGCTCTGGCCTCCCTGTGGCGGTTGGCCGGGCGCCTGATTTTCCGGCGAGAACGATGGATCATTCGTCATAGTATGATAATCCTTTCCTCAGTCACAAGTCTCAAGCAAGATTGGCTTCGGCGCCGCGCTCTGTCACCTCACACCAGTGAGGTGAGGATATATTGCCCTTCACGCTGGCGCAGGGTGGTATGCCTTCCTCACCGAACAGTCTACCGAATTGGAATCTGGGAATAACGGAAAGCAGGCGGGAAGCCCCTGGGAGCATGGCGGGAAGCAAGCGGGAAGGTGGCGGGAAAGGACAAAGCGCGCCCCAATGAGAGGCGTTCCGGCGGAATGCTTCGAGAGGCAGGATGAGAGGGGGAAAAGTAGGGACAGTTTCACAGCATAATAGCAATTCTTGTGTCAAATGGTTGAAATAGATTGACGAAACCTTGATTCAGTAGGTATGCTAAAGGCAATATCGCCTCCCCTGGCCGGAGGAGACGACTATTCCTACTGTGTCAGCGACCCCAGCGCTGAATGCGCGGGGCATGTGCTGAGCATGTCCCAATGCTGACCAGCCCCCTGAAGTCTCGTGCTCCAGGAGCCGTTCGCCAGGAGTCGCCCAAGTTCGGACCTTTCGGTGGCTTTTCCAGCCGAAAGCTCTCCAATCCCGATGTTAAACAGGCACAATGGGGAAGCAGAGCCAGTGCATCGGGAAGATGGCCGCTGGCGAACAGGGGCGAGGAAAACTTCACCTGGTCAGTTACTCGACCAGCGTTCCCTCATTACCGAGGGGAAAGGATTCATACCCATGTCACGCATTTTGGTGGTCGATCCAGACCGAAGGCCACTGATGCCAACCACTCCGGCGCGGGCCAGGATCTTGCTCAAGTGCCGCAAAGCCGCGATCCTCCGCCGCTTTCCGCTGGTGTTGATCCTCAAGGATGCCCGACCGGATGCTGTCATCGAACCGTTGCACGTCAAGATCGATCCCGGATCGCAAACGAGCGGGATCGCCGTCGTGCATGACGAGCGCGGTGAGGTGGTCTGGGCGGCGGAGGTCACGCATCGCAGCCCGCAGATCCGCGAAGCCCTGCTCACCCGGCGAGCGGTACGACGTTTTCGACGAAGCCGGCATACCAGATACCGGCCTGCCAGATTTGCGAATCGCAGGCACCCCAACGGGTGGCTTGCTCCTTCACTCAAGAGTCGTGTGCTGCACCTGCTCACCTGGGTCAAACGCCTGTTCCGCTGGTGTCCGGTGGGAGCACTCTCACTCGAACTGGTACGCTTTGATACGGCGCTGCTCCAGAACCCCTCAATTGAGGGCGTAGAATATCAGCGCGGAACCTTGTGGGGCACTGAGGTTCGTCACTATCTCCTTGAAAAATGGCAACATCGGTGTAGTTACTGTCAGGCGACCGGAGTGCCGTTGGAGATTGATCACGTGGTTTCACGCTCGAAAGGCGGGTCCGACCGGGTAGCGAATCTCGTGATCGCGTGTCGTCCCTGCAACGAAGCCAAAGGCGATCAGCCTATCGAGGTCTTTTTGGCGCAACAGCCAGAGGTCCTGGCACGTGTGCAGGCCCAACGTCGCGTTCCGCTGCATGATACCGCAGCCGTCAACAGTATCCGTTGGGCATTGTACGATTACCTCAAAGCTCTGGGTTTACCAATTGAGACGGGTTCGGGCGGATTGACCAAGTGGAACCGACAAAGCAGGAATTTGTCCAAACAGCATTGGATTGACGCTGCATGTACTGGTCGCTCGACACCAGAACGCCTTCAAATCCAGCATGTGTATCCCTGGCTCATTCAGGCGCAAGGACGGCAAACTCGTCGCATGGTGAACGTGGACAAACAGGGATTCCCGCGAGGCAAAGCCAAAGGAGCGAGTTGTATTTTCGGTTTCAAAACGGGTGATTTGGTCCGTGCTCGCGTCACCAAAGGGAAAAAGCAAGGGGCCTACGTTGGGCGAGTTGCGATTAAGTCGGATGGCTACTTCAAACTGACAGGGCATCCTTTTGGGATGGTGGAGGGCATCCATGCTCGTTATTGTACCCCGATCCACCGCAATGATGGGTACGCCTATGCGAAAGGCGCGGCGGCGCTTCCTCCCCATGCGTGAAGCGCAGGAGCCTATACGCTACCTGAAGGTGAAAGCCGATGATACCTGAATCTGTAACCTGGCGTAGCTATTTAGACGGAGTAATCCGTCGCCTGAATGCGGAGAGCAAACGACAACTCCTCGAAGCCATCGGCATCACCCGCACATCCATTTTGCGCTGGAGGAGCGGGGAGACTATGCCCAAGGCCGAGCATCTTGAGCGCCTGCTGGCCGCGCTGCCTGGAGAGCAAAGCGAGCAATTGCGGCAGCTACTTACCAATGACCCCCGGACCGCCGCGCTGCTTCCTTCGGACACATCCACCCAGGTCTGTATTCCAGCAGACTTCTATGTCCAGATGTTCCGTCTCCAGCGCGATGCTCCAGATCGCTTCTGGTTGCTGTGTCATGCAGTGCTCACGCGCGCGCTGACGCAATTGGAGACGCATCCCTGTCGGGTGGGAATGGAACTGGCGGTCGCGCGGTGTATGCCGCCCCGAGAAGATGGCAAGGTTCGGAGCTTGCGCATGCATGTGGGGATCGGAACCCCGCCCTGGCGGGGCGATCTGCATACAAAAGACTATTTTCTCGGCGCGGAATCACTGGCCGGGTGTGCCATCGCCAGGCGGCATGGCGAGATGGTGCCTGACATTCGGGAAAAGAGCCAGAACCCGGTCCATGCGATGGAGCACGAGTGCAGCACAGCAGCGTACCCGATTATGCGCGAGAACGGGATAGCCGGGGTCTTTATCGTGTCCTGCTGCCGACCTCACTATTTCTCGCCAGAGCGATTGACCCTCATCGAGCACTACGCGGATCTCCTCAGCCTCGCCTTTTACGATCACGAGTTTTATCCTGCCACGATCATCGATCTCGGCCTGATGCCTCACTGGACCAGGCAGCTCTCCAGCTTCGAGACCTTTCGGCAGCGAGTGGAGAGCGAATACCGCCGTGCAATCCGCCAAGGAGAATCTCTACGCGATATTACCCAGGCGGAACAGCGGGTGCGTAGTTTGCTGGAGGAAGAATTGTTGCAAGTAGGCGACCCGCAGGAAGAGCTGCTGCCCTCGGGAAGCGAAGTGGGAAAGTGACGCTGCCTCCGCACGATGTTGCGCTCACTCAGGTTCACCAGGCTTCTGCTCTTCCGGGGGAATCCCTTGCTGCAACAGTTGCAACGCCAGGGCCAGCCCAGGCTGGGTCTTTTGTAGGTGGCGGGTATACGCGGTATCCTTCGAGTGCCGGGACGGCCTTCTCCTATAGCGTTCGTTCCAGAGGATGACCTCACGAAGACACTCCACTACGTCTGCGTGTGTTAATCCCCGTGTGGAGGCCTCCGCGAGCAGGACCTCGATGATCGCTGCCTCGTCCGTGTCGCTCTGGCCTCTTCCTCTCGTCCTCATAGGGTGCCTTTCCTTCGTCGCGTGCCCTGCGGCTTTCGCTGGGCTTCCGGCTTTGCAAGCTGTTGTTTCATTTCTTCAATGGTCGCCAAGAGATCCTGGTACTGGCGATCCTGCTCGGCGAGCCGCTGCTCTTGTTCGGAGACGCGGCGAGAGAGGGCCTGCTGGCGTTGTTCTGACGCCGTGAGTTGCTCGGTCAGTTCCTCCTGGCGCTTCGTAGATTCGGCGAGCTGCTCTTTGAGGCGATCCTGCTCGCCCTGGAAGGACGAAAGCTCTCCGGCCAGGCGGCCCAGTTCCTGCTGCGCAGCCTGGGTGTAGGACTCGAAAGCTGTCGCTGTAGCCTCTTCGCGTGTATCCAGATCTGCTACCTGTTGTTGGAGCGTGGAAAGAGACGTTGTGAGGGCCTTGGTCTGCTCTTGGAGGGTGGAGAGTGCCGTGGCCGTGGCCGCCCCCTGCTGGTCGAGGGCGTGGAAGCGTTCCTTTGTTGTGCGTTCAGCCTGTTCAAGGAGGCTGCTGACGGCCTGACTGTGGGACTGGAGGGCCTGCTGCTGTCCCTCGATAAAGGCGTCCAGACGCCCTTGAATCTGCTGGAGCGTGTTTGCAAGATCGCCAGACAGGTCGCTGCGCAGTGTCGCGAGCGTCTCCTGGTAGTGATCTGCCTGCTGCTGAAGCCGCTCATGAGTCTGCGTCTCAACCTGCTGAAGGGCCTGGCGCAGGGCTTTGAGGTCGCCCTCATGGCGCGCGCTGAGCTGAGACAGTTGCTGCGCCAGCTCTTCTCTGACTGCCCCTACAGCTCCGTGCAGGTCTTCTGCTTGCTGGTCCAGGTGGTGTAACTGCGCGCTGAAGCGTTCCAGGTCTGCCAGAAATCCGGCGTATTGCTCCATCAGCCGCCTCTGGGCAGCCATGATCTCCTGCTGCTGGCGAGGGATACTGAGAATATCGGCCTTGCCGATCTCGGTGGTGATGACTGCGCTCTCGTCGATGATCGGGTAGCCTGCACGTGGCAGGTCGCTGGCTCTGACAAAACGGGTGCGCTTGTTCTGCCCTGCCGTCAGTTTCCTGACGGGTAGGTTCCCCCGGTTGATCGCCCTGCGCAACGTGACATCCTGTACGCGACAGACGCGCGCGGCATCCGTGATCGAGAGCCAGTAGTCTCCTTCGCCCTCCAACGCTTCGACATACTGCACGTTTGCTTCCAACTCGGCTTTTCGTTGTGCCCGCAACCTGGCAGTAGCAAGATTTTCGATAGGCTCCATCGGCTGTCCCTTTCGTTGGTGCGCCCGCCTGACGGTGGGCCATCAGCATTTTTAGCAAGTATATCAAGGTCGGTATCCATAGTCAATACCGACAAAGAGAAATGAACGCTTTTGTATAGGCATGAATGGGAGTCCTAACGGAACAGACCCCTCTCGCGAGTCCACGAGAGGGGTCTGTTCCGTTAGGAAATCGTGACCGTGATCCGCATGGTCAAGTGCTTGAAGTGTGCCAGCACGTTCTCGGATTGCTCCCGCGTCAGCGGGGACCAGCTATCAACGCGCGCACGCATAGATTCCAGGGCCTTTTGCACCGCTTCAGGTGAGTCATAGGCATCAATCGTTCGCTCAACGTGACCATCAATACAAGAGAAGAGCAGGTACACAGACTTTGCATCTTTTGCGTTGTCGTAAAGCTTATAGGACCGCCGAGCCACAATGAAACTGTACTCATCGTGCCAGACGCCCTGAACAACGTCACTGAGGAGCAAAGCCTGTGCAAGGCTCATCAACGTGTTGTTATCGGTACGAAACAAGCGAGCAATCGCATGTTCAATCTCTTCCTCTGAAGCGACCACAACGGCCACTTTCTCCAGGTACGCTTTTACTTCGCCAATAAACGATTTTCGTTCGAGAATGGCTTTCACCGCTCCAATAACGCGCTCCTGCTGTACTTCGGCCATCGGCTGCGCTCCTTTCATGAAGCTCATTCGGTTGTCAAATGCCCTAATGAAGATTACCAATCTTCATTGACTTCTTAGAGCATACCAGCTACAATGGAGATTGTCAAGCTGTAATGAGGAGAAATATGGCACATGGTCAAAACCCAGCACGATACCAGTCGATTCACTTCGTTTGGTCTCCTCCTGGATACATTGCTCCACAAAAAGAAGATGAGTTATCGTGGGCTCGCTATTGCCTCCGGGATGAGCGCCACGTCAGCGATGACCATTATTCGGGCGTGCCGCGGGGAATCTACGCCTGAGTGGGGAAATATTCTCAAATGGTGCGAGGTGTTGGAAGCGACACCTGAGCAACGGCGTGCGTTGCTTGGAGCCTTTCACTACAAAGACGATGAACAGGAGCGTGATCTGGAGCAGGCCCACGCGCGTATCGCTGAGCTAGAGCAGGATCTTGTGCAGGCCAATATGCGCATCAGAGAACTGGAGCAAGCTCTTGCCCAGTTGAAAAAGAGCAATGGTCAGTGAAACAGTGGGCAGTCGATGGCATGTTTCTTACCAGACTCGGGGAATAAACCTGTACTTTACCCGCGTCATGTAGGCTTGGTAGCCTGGGAGTCCATCCTGAAGCATGCATTCTTCCCTTCCTGCTCTCCACATCATGAGAATAATGAATATTGGCGCAGCGAGCAATCCAAGCCAGGACCCTAAAACAAGCGGGACCGCCAGGTAAAAACAGCTCGCCGCAGTATAGAGCGGGTGTCTTACAGCGGCGTAGGGACCAGTGGATATCACGGTCTGATGGCGATCTGCTTGCAGCCGAGCAAGCGGGGACAAGAATGCATTCTCACGGATGACCAGAAAGATGCCGACGAGCGAACAGAGCAGGAGCACCAGACCGAGGGCAGTTGCCCCTAGCGGCACCTGCGACCACCGCCATCTTATTGCATCCAGAGGCTGGAGGCCCAACCAGGCAAGCGAGAGCACATAAAAAGCAACGAGCCAGATTTTATCCCATATCGGCTGCGCTGCATGAAAGAAGATCAACCGCTCTCTAAGAAGATCTGGGCGAGTGACATGCAGCCAGGAATACAGCCACCCCACAAAGCCAAAGAAGAGCACGAAAAAGATCCAGCCCGTCAGCCACATCCATGTGCCTGCTATTCCGAAGAGCACCACCAGCGCTCCTCCGGCGACCATGATCTGCCAGGCCAATGCCTTGAGGATGAGCGTATTGTTTTGAAACCACAACAGCATAACTCTATCATAAGCTGTATCAATCGGTCTATGCAAACAGAAGAGCAACTGCGGATACCTGGTCCTCTGGCTTATCCCTTGACACCCCCTAATTGTTGTGTAGCGTACAGCGCGGCATAGAGGCCGTCCTTCTGATGGCAGAGCGCCGAAGGTTCACCCTCTTCGACGATTTTCCCATCTTTGATCACGATGATGTGGTCTGCCCCTTGCACCGTAGAGAGGCGATGGGCCACCAGGATGCGGTTTTTCGTTGCGCACAGGTGCAGTAGCGTCTCCGTGACTGCGGCTTCCGTCAACGAGTCCAGGGCGGAAGTCGCCTCGTCGAGAAGGATGATCGTTGGGTCCCGCAAGAGGACACGAGCCAGTGCAATGCGCTGTTTCTCGCCGCCGGAGAGCTTGACCCCACGGGAGCCGACAACGGTTTCGTAGCCATGCGGTAAGTGCTGGACAAACGCATGGACGCAGGTTTTCTCGCAGATCTCCACAACCTGTTCCCAGGGCACCTCGCGCTCTATACCGTAGAGCAGATTCTCCCGGATTGTCGCGTTCCAGAGCTGGATGTCCTGAGAGACGAGACCGATATGCTGGCGCAGGGTATGGGGCGCAATCTCTGTGATGTCGCGCCCATCAAACAGGATTTTCCCTTCGGAAACGTCGAAAAAGCGCATGCATAACTGGATGAGCGTGCTCTTCCCGCTCCCACTGGGGCCGACGATTCCCAGGACTTGGCCGGGGCTGCTCGCGAAGGAGATATGCTGGAGGGTCTGGGTTCCCTCGCCATAGGAGAAGCTGACATCGGCGAACTCTATGCGTCCGGCCACTTCTCCCAGGTCGTGTAAGCCCTGTTTGGGCCATTCGCGGGGCAGGGCTAAGATCGCATTGATCGCCTGCAAGGCGTTGGCCGTCTCGCTCGTCTCAATACGGACAGCCAGGATGGCCGAGAGGGTCGTATACAGTTGCTGGATATAGAGGGCCAGCGCTAGAAGGATACCGATGCTGATGCGGTGCTGCAGGAGAAGGACTCCTCCCCACCCGAAAATAATGCAGAGGCCGATCCAGTCGATCAAGCGCCCTAATGTGGTGCGTACAAATTGCCGCTCTGCCGACGAAGAGCACACGATCTGTCCATAGGTAGACAACCAGGCACTCCAGCGTCGTAGCTCACCATCCTCATTGCAGCTTGCCCGGACCTCTCTGATACAGGAAACCACTTCTTGTAAGAACCCCTGCCCCTGCTCAACCAGCGACCTCAACTGGATGAGGTGCGTGTGACTTCGCCGCGTCATCCGTTGGGCCAGCAACCAGCCGAGCGGAAAGACCAGGATAGACGCCAGGCCGATCTGCCAGGAGAGCGCCAGCAGGAGCCCGATAAGAGCAGCGGCCTGGATCACCTGTGCGATCAGTGGGAGGAGCTGCGTTGCAACGTAGACGCGGCCTATCGTTCCGCAGTCGTTCATGATCCTGTGTTCGAGCACTCCGCTCTCTGTCTCATGAATCGTCGCCAATGGTAAATGAAGGACGTGCTCAAAGAGCTGCTTGCGGTAGTGCTCAGAGATGGCTTCACCTACCCGTGACCGCGCATAGCCCTCCCAGTAACTGACGGTGGAGCGGATCACGGCCAACCCGAGCAGTGCAAGAAGGAGAAGAAGCACCACCTGGTAATGGAGTGAGACTGTTGCTGCATCCAGGAGCATTTTCAGCCCATAGGGTTGTAAGAGGTCTGCCCCGATGACAATTCCTGTAATGCCCAGGCTGCCCAGGATAGCCCAACTATATGTTTTTAGTGCTGGAAACAGATAACGAACAATGATTTTTACATCGTGCATACGCTCGTCACTCCTCCCCTCTCTCCACTTGTCGTGCTGATCGAGATCATCGGCAAGGCTCGTCTCAACGTTCTTCAGAATTGATATTCTCCCATGCAAAGGGGAGAAACACAAGCGAAAAACATCGATGCAGTGGGGCGGCATACCGTTCACTCCTCTGGCGTTGCCAGAGGAGAAGAGGAGCGCGGAGCTGAGGAAACCAGGTCCAGCATTGTGACCACGCAGGCACCTGATTCCCGTGAAACCTGGAAGCGTCTTCACGGCTAAGATGGGAAAACAGTCAAAACACGAAACCGGTCACGAATATTCGGGGCTTCGTTGAGTGGCTTCCCGTGTAGCTCTGTCCAAAGATGGAGCTTGAAGCCAGATCGTGACCCGTATTTCGGTCGCGCAATGACAACTTGAGCAGGAACGCCGAGGCTTAACAGGTAGGCGCAGAGGGCAAATGCTCTGATCATGCAGAGACCCTCCGCTCCTCTCTCCTGGCCGAGCTGGTGGGCGATCCTGCGCTCAAAGAGGCCCGTGACGAGACGATACAGCCAATATTCTTCCCGCGAAAGCCGCAGTGCCGCATCCTCCGGCAGGACCGCCATCGTGTCCCGGATCTGGTGGACGTACTGATAGGCCCGGAAGAGGCCCTGCACCTTGCGGAGATCGTTTAACACGACAAGGATGTGACCTGCCCCTCTGAGGCGCTGTTTTACCGTCACTGGGCGGGGAGCGCGCTCTTCTTCGTCATGTAGTCGAGTGACTGGCGTAGGCCTCGACAATGGCGCCTTGTGGCCTGACTCAAGAAGCCTTTGTTCCTGGAGGCGGGTGAGCAGTGCTTCCATGTGTGCTTCCAGCTCCTCCCCTCCCAGGCAGGAGGAGAGGGCGGTGATTGCCTCCTCTACTGAGGGAGCCTTGAGAACAGCACTTAGCATGCTGGTGCTCTGCTCATCAAGCTCTTCCAGAATCCCCTGCTTCAGGTCAAGCAGGTAGCCATGTTCATCATAGTCGTCGTAGATGACGAAAGGGGCCAGGTGGTAGGTGTTTACTTCCATAGCGGACCGCCTCTCTGACATTGCTCACGAAACGCTTTTTTCAGGAAAACTTCGACCAGGGCACTGGCGATCAACGAGGTATAGTTCTCGCGGATACGGGCGCGACTTTTCAGTACCTCGTGGAGGCGCGCTGGATCGAGCATACCCATGTGAATGAGACAGGAGTCGCCCGCGAGAATATCCCAGAGCTGTTCTGTGTGATTGAGGCAAAAACTCTGGATCGGGGCCATTGCGCAGATCCCCCACGTGCGCCAGATCACCTCCTGGGGCAACGCCGTTCCTTCACAGGCGAGCCGCAGAATGGGCTTGTCAACCACCCGTTCGAGCGTGGGCACCATGCGTGCTATGTGAGGAGGGAGGCTTGCCGCCGGCATCAAACGATAGGCGTCCGGCAGTGCAAGAGAAAGCGCCTGGATCTCGCGGTGGTAGTAGGGGTAGTAGAGCCGAATTCCGCGAGGTTGGAGGATAGTCAGTTCAACAGACATCCCCTGGGGCGTAAAGACGGGCGAATGCAACAGCGCGGGATCGATCTCTCTGGTGTAGGGCGGGAGCGGAGAAAGGAAATCTGCTCTCCTCATCTGATGGTCTGCTTGACTGGGACCGGCAAGGTGGGTCAGGCCAATGAGCTGCCTGCCAGGCCTTACGCTTTTCAGGATATCGTAGATGTTCCAGTCGGTAGCGAGGAGGCCACGGAGCATCTCTTGCTTTTCGCGGCTTCTTATGTGGGCCGCAAGGATTGAATGGACCCCGTACTCCATTTCCGGCCCGAAGGCATGATCGTCCCCGGCGCCAGTCACCAGGAGGTCAACCTGGTCCTGCCTGGCGCGGTCTGCGATCTGTTCGTACCAACGAACCCAGGGGTGGCCGTCGGGATGGGGAAACATCCAGTCTTTGGAGAGGTAATCTGGCCCGCTGCTCATCTGAATGTGAACCAATGGGATGTTCAAAGCCGCGCAGGCCAGGTGCGCGAAGCGATACTCAGAGGCCTCCGGCTCCTCTGGTTCGAGATGGTAGGCGATGACGTTGACACCTGCCTGTTTCATCGCCAGAAGGAGCGCGGCAGAGCCAGCCCCGCCGCTGAGCATCATGCCAACAGGCTTTCCGCAGACAAGTGGCCGTACCGCCTGCTGCAACGCCTCCCGCGTGCGGCTGACCACATGCTCTCTGGAAAGTCGCCCAGATGAAAGATGTGGATCGGGGAGAAACCGGTCAAACGTCATGTCTTCTACGTGCATGGCCCCATTGCCGTCCCGCTCAATCTTCACGAGGTGCCCTTGCTCGACCCGCTGTATCTTCTCCTGCCGGTAAAGGAAAGCATCGTCGCCGTGGCAACACCTTCGCAGGTTCCACAAGTGCAGATCGTCCTGAGAGAACACCAGGTCGAGCGGGTTGGTTGACCAGGAGAGCTGGTCGCCCTCGATGCGAAAAAACGCATGGTCATTCGATGCGGTCCCGGTCCAGAGGTAGATCCCAGAGGTTGCGATGAGGCACCCGGCAGCGTTAACACTCAGCTCGGCCAATGCTTCATACCGCCTCGTGAGAATGCTTGAGCCGAGCGTGGCCGAAAGAGCCTGCAAGCTGTTTTCGCTCGACCAGATCAGGCCAGCAAGGAAGATCTGCCCAGCCTCGGTTGGTGGCAGCGGCGCAGGGAACTCAGAACTTCCAGGTCGGACCCACTGGATCGCCCCATGTGTTCCTGAGAACGGCGCGCCTGGCTCACCGAGTCTCCAACACACCGTTTTGGTGACTCCTGGAGCTGAGGTACGTTGACCGTAGAAACCAAAGTAGTCATTGATAAAGTGGGGCATAGAAAACCACCTCTATTGGAGTGCTATAACATCAAAAAAAGGCCCATAAGAAATGCCCGTCAAGGCACCTCCTATGGGTTCTGAGTGGGAGCCGGAGCCGCTACTTCTTCCTGTAGTGGTTCGCATCCTCCAGATCCCAGCCGCCTTCGCCGGCGACAACGCCAACACTATTGGCTTGGCGGGGAGCCGGAGCCGTGAAAACCAGGGAAAGAAGGGCCTTGAGGAAAGTCATCTGCGTTTGCCTACCTTTCTTTTTGCCAATGCAACTGACTGCTACGTGGATCGCTACGCCTCGGTGCGTGAACAGAGCACACGCGCCAGGTATTCCGAGAGCAGAAAGATGGCGGCGTGGAGGCTCTAGCCTCGCCGTTTTTTTCTGCGTCTCTCAAAGTATACGGGAGAGTGCCGCTCACAGCGGGGAAATTCGTTCACGGAATGGTCACAAAACGTTCACAAGACGTTCATGCGTCATCTCGGTTGGAATGGCTGGCGAGGGGCCGGAGAGGAAAAGGTCGTCGGTGTATAAAATGTTGGAGATGATCGCTAGCTCGTTCGCCTCAGCTCGTCGCGGGCGAGCAAGATCAGGTTGGATTCCTGGCGAGGGAGGAAAAAATCTTGAAAAGAACACTGTAAGAGGTTTTCAATCCGCTGGCGGAGCTGATGTGGGATCGGACGGGCGCCAGTTCGGTAATAGTAAAAGGTCGTCCTCCCGATCCCCAGCGCCTTCGCAAATTCATCTAAGGTGTAGCCAGCAG